>Ga0208279_1000032_pt1 | contig 123019 bp, 141 predicted proteins | sample AntAceMetag02UKM_FD_184766 | JGI IMG/M metagenome (GOLD analysis project Ga0208279, IMG submission 184766) | Saline lake microbial communities from Ace Lake, Antarctica - Antarctic Ace Lake Metagenome 02UKM (SPAdes) (version 2) | ecosystem: Environmental > Aquatic > Non-marine Saline and... | reverse complement strand
TACATGCCTATGCTGCATCGGGGACATACCTTGTCCGCCTGCTTGTTAGCGATAACCAGGGGCAAACCACGATGGCACAGCAACCTGTTCCGGTCAGCGGTGGGTGGACACCACCGCCACCATCTCCAGTATTCGGTCCTCCCGCGATGGGGAACACGGCTGGGATATTCGTGTGGGGAACGACGGACACGTGGCACATCACGGTAAACGCGGGTGCTGGCTGGATGAGTCCACACAGCTACCGGTTGGAGCTTAGAACCGATGGATCGTTCCAGGGAGTGAACCAATCGACAAGTGGTGGGGTTGTGCCTCTCGGGGTTGTTCCCACACCGACGGATAGCGGCAAGACGCTTGTCTTTAACGGGAGCCTACAGGCAGGGAGTGCGGACTACACGTTTACTGCTCCTAGTTCCAAGAGCGTGTGGATGAGCCTAAAGCTGGACATCAATGGTGATGGGATGCTGGACGAAGCAGGGAGTTTTGTGTACTTGCGGACGATGATGGTCCATCCGCCGGCAGCTCCGTTTGTGGTGGGACTACCGAGTGGGAGCAGTGGTCCACTGGTTCCGAGCATGAACTTCCGTATTGGGCGGGCACTCACCTATTCACCGACGGTACGATTTGTGATGTGGATGACTGACATCAACACGTTGGAAGGACACTGATCAGCAATAATCACGGGGCCGCCTCGCGCGGCCCCTTTTTTGTTACGTATTCCAGCCTGACTTCACCGTAGAGAGGAGTGCAGCGGGTTGTTGTTTGTGGAGGAGAGCATTAGCTGCGCCAATTCGCTGTACAAAGCGGTTTGCGTGGTCGTGTGAGAATTTCGACGTGGGCGTGAGGCATAATGGAAGTGCGTTAACGAGCTGATTCATCGCTATTCCCGGGATGCTGCTACGGTGAGGCGGGGATTCGTGTGGAATGGACTAATGGACAGAGCGGAATGTGAGTATCGGCGGATTGACAATCCGCTAACTGGATTTTTCCAGACACCGATGAGAGGCAAGTGGGTCGGGATTTGGTTGTGAGAAGCAGTGTGGACAGTATTCTCTGTCGCTAAGCACTTGGGGATTGTCGATGGTCTGGGATCTAGTCGTGCTGGGAAGCTAGCGTTGTGGTAGGTATTGGCACGAGTGATCGATCAAGGATCGCGATTGTCCGCGGTGTGCCTAGCTTCCTGACGATTGCCTGGATTCTTGGGCAGTTCGGGGACACCTTGTCTTGCGCGACTACTGCCTATCGCAGGTTCGTCCAGCAGGGCAAGCGAGTCAAGGTCTGGGAACACCTTCAGTGAGGCAATCTCTTGGGAACGGAAGGGTTTGTGAATCAGATCGCTCCCCTACTCAACGAGCAGCGCAGACATCGAGTTCAGTCGAGCTGAGCGTCTGGCTACTCGCCCAACCCTTGAGACGCTCTTCTCCGATGCCAACGAAAAGTCGTCCCGCAATGAGCGCATCTATCGGGCTGTGCGGATTCACGAGTACACGCTGAAGGAAGTCGCCGCTATCACAGGTCTGCACTACTCAACCATCAGTGTCATCACCAAGCGAGTGAGCGAGGCAAAACACCAAATATAAAGACCTGCCCCCAAAGCCTTCTGTCTTTCTGACATTTCACTCCTTTTTCCGATCCGGCCGGATTGTAACGTGGGGTAACTCACTAATGCCAGTGCATTAGCGAGTTTCTTTAAGAATCGCAGTGGTGTTGCGATTCTCTAGTTGGATGGGCTGCCATGCTGTGCTTGCAGGAGGAATATGCTTCATTACATCCAGAAGCCCGGAGTGATTGGGCAAGCGCCGACATGATTAGGGTGAAGCGGCAAGGAACGTGAAGTGTTCCCAGTTGAACCAAGCCATATGATGTCAGTATGATGATGTGCGAGAAGCCCAAGGGGAATATGTGGGAATAGACGTGGGCGCGCAACGTGTATAGGCTACGCGTCTTGAGAGAGGCGACAGTGATAGTTTGCAGGTCTGCGCATGCTCATTAGAAAGAAATACCAGGAGGGTTGAGTATGGTCGGTAAGCCGCAGCGTTTGAGCACGGGTCAAGAGCAACATGTGACTCGTATTCTGCGAAAGAAGCTCCTCACGTATGTGCTCGTCGGCTTCGCGGTCCTAACTGGAGTAACCGGCGCCAGTCTATGGGGCATCATGAAGCAAGTAGAGGGCAAGATGGAGGAACTGATCGCGAGGCAGTTCGAGGAACCTCGGATTCAGGAAGTAGTAAGAACAGTGGCGACCGAGAGAGCGAACACACTGATGCAAGAGCAGATCACACCAGAAGTTGATCGCTTCAGAACTGAAGTTGACGGTCAGCTAGAAGAGCTTCAGGCCCTTGTCGTCCAGACGCGTGAGCTTGAACAAGAGATCGCCGACATAGCGGTGCTAGCTCAGCCTCCCTATTTGGGTCTGACAGATTACGAAGTCGAGCAGTTGGACTCAGGATATAGGATTACGTTCCTATTCACGTCATCCAAGAATGAGCCGCTCGGGCTGATCATCTTCGAAGTTGCGTTGTCTGGAGAGTCGAACGCACACATCTTGGATTTTTGGCCTGCGAACTCTGGATTCTCAACAAGCGATGATTCCAAGCAGATACAGCCTGATGGGAAGCAGGCGCGCTTGTCATACTCGCTGCTGGGCATCGAAGCACCTCAAGTCACCCTGACTGTATCTGATAAGACGGAATTGACTATTCATAGCAACTACCTCGACGAGCCAATCAGTCTGAGAGTTGAGTAGGAGTGCCGAACCACGAGCCGCACGGTTCCAGGCGCGTACCTTGAGGATTCGGGGGGGCAGAAGTCAACCCCTAGCGGGCAGCCATGCTCACTGGTAATGGTTGGATCGAACCGACTCCTGCAACGATGGAGGCGAGCAGTATGGGCATACTGACGGCGATCAAGGAAGTTACTGTGACGGTTGCAGCCGCAACAGGTGCGTTCGTCGCGTGGAGAGGAGTCCATGCTTGGAGGAAGCAGCTGAAAGGCCAAACGGAGTACGAGTTGGCGCGTAGGATGTTGTTCGCCACCTACAAGGTGCGCGACGCCATCGGTTCGGTCCGCCATCCGTATATGAGCAGTGGGGAGCAGGCCGCGGCTTTGGCGGACATGAACCCAGACGCAGAAGAGGTGAAGCCTGGAAGCAAGATCGCTGCAGTTCAGGCACAGGCCGCGGCCTACAGCATCCGTATGCGCGGTGTATTTGCCGCACTCCGTGATCTTAATGTCGCTCGGCTTGAAGTAGAGGCCCTCTGGGGAAGCGAAGCTGCGGAATGCTTGACCGAGGTGCGAGCATGCGCAAACGAACTCGATGTGGCTTTGCAGATGTACTTCAGGCGACAGCAGCAGCCACGCACCGTGAAGGCCCGTACCGATTTTGATGAGAAGATAGAGCGAACGATTGGCTTCTCGCCTGATGTTGAGACGGAGGTTTCCTTCTCCTTAAGGCTCCAACAGGCGGTTGAGTTGGTTGAGTCGTTCATCCGTCCCAAGCTGAAGTGAGTGATCCACCCCAGGGATCAGCTCTTGCGTTGCAGAATTGAGAGAGGGAGTCACTGTATTTGATGACGTTTAGTGCATCCGGAGATCATTCGACTCGTATTGCGTCCACGTGTTTCAATCCATGGCTAGTTTGTCGCTCAGAGGAAGTGCAATGAACGTGATGGAGTCCTTCGCATGTCGCACAAAACTGAACAAGAAGACAAGGCTTGAGTATCTAGAAGTCGAGAATTGGCAGATCCTCCATCTGGAGGAGCCTGTGCTCCTTGTGAGGTTCGCCGCGCTGCTTATGCAGTCGATCTGGTCCGGAGAATCCACGGGAAGTGTCTACAGTCATGGCCAGACAGCGCATTACGGCCGGATGCCCCCGAGTATCTTCCGTAATGCGGCTCCGGGGACTGTGGAGCGACTGCGCGCTGCCGAGATGGCGTTGGCGAAGACGGTTCGTGAGGCGTTCCATCAGAAGCGCTTCTTACGTCCAGACCTTCCTGCATTGTTACAACACTATGGTCTCAAGACTACCTGGCTGGATGTGGTGGACAACCTTTGGATCTCGGTGTGGTTTGCCACTCATCAATTCGTTCCACATGATGTTGAGAGAAAGGTGCGGGTAGCGGGAAGCACATCTGAGTACCGATGGATCTACTTCGTGCGGACGGGAACAATGGGCGGAAATTCCCTGCGGGTAGTAGATTTGAGGCGCCAACACCACTCATTTAGCGTTCGACCGCATGTGCAACATGGCGTTTCTGTTCATGCTCCGAATCTTGTCGACCTATCGGACTTCGTCCTCGCGACGGTGCGCTTCCCGAACGACCACAAGTGGACCCTTGAAGGCCACATGTTCGATCCTGGAGTTCTCTTCCCTCCACGACGACTCGATGATACGTTGAATCGCCTGGCTGATCCGAAGCTTAAACTGGCGACCGACATAGTTGAGCAGAAGTATGGCTTGATGCCTGGGGCGTTGGGCAACGTGTCTGAGATCCTCGGGGCCGCATCGTAATCGAGGGGGATGATTGGGGGCAGACCTTGCTTTTGGCGGCAAGAGGCAAGGCCTGACCTCTGAAACAGCGGGTTTCGACAGCCTTTCGTGGTGGATCGCAAAACCTACACCCGCGGGAGCGTGACCCGGCGTGGCTGAAGCGCGATGTTTTGTAGCAAGGAGACTATTGTGGATAAGTCATTGCTCTGGTATCTAGCTCAATTTGGAATGTTTCTTGAGGCGGTGGGAGCGCTGTGGATGGTCTGCTCGGCGTATAAGGGCATGAAGGATCAAGAAGAAGCGGAAGTCAAATATGTCCATGCGGATCTGAATGAATACACAAACCGTCGAGATCCGCAAGAAATTATAAGTTCTGCATTTGATGTGATTGCGAGCACATTTGCAGAGAATTCAAAAAAGCAATTCAGAAACGAATTATATGGCTTCGCGGCCTTAGCAGTTGGTTTTATCCTGCAATTCATTGGAAGCTTCTAGTCCAACAAGTCGCTGGAGAACACTACGCATCCGGGGCCGATTGAGTCGGGTGGCACATACTCTATTTCGAACCCGAATGGGAATCGAGGTTCCAGAGGTTCCGGGATTGGATAGTGACTATTGTCACGAAGCAGAATATGACAGTTGATCGATGCTAAGTGATAAGGAGGAAGTGTGTGCCTGTGAAAGCTGCTATCAAACGAACGATCACCGCTGTCTGGTGGGCCATCAGAGGCCTTCAGAGGTATCTTGGAAGAGTATCTAGTCTCGTATATCTCTTTGCATATGTATTACTGATCTTTGCTTTCGCGGGGGCCTTCTATGGGCTTCCAGCTCGCTCCTTCTACCACTCAACATCGCAATATGAGTACGGTATATTCACCAGAGATGCAGACACTATTCTGTCAGCGCTTGGTGCGCATATCAGTGACAGCATGGTTCGTCGCTACGGAACGGATCATCCAAACATCAACGGTTGGATCGTAGATTCGCAGGCCATGAAGGTGGACTCTATATACGTTAAGAAGTTTCCGGAGGACGTGGTCTTTCAGTTGTCCGCTCCCTTGTCCTGGAACGACCCGGTCACCGACGGGAATGCCGTGACTACAGAGAAGTGGGCAGTTACTGTGCCTTTGCAGCAATTGACCGTAATGGATGACCTTTTGTATTTTTACATTACGCCTGTCGAGCCGCCAGTTCCTCTCTTCGAGGGGATTCCTACGTTTCCCAGCTTGGAGCAGATGCTCCCAGGCTTCAGCGAATTCGATGGTGCATTGACCCCAGTTCTTTCGCTACCGATATCCCTTTACAACGATATCATACGATTCGGAGAAGGCTATCGTGGTTTCCCGTCTGGAGTTAGTGGGCATTTCCAGCGAATGCTATACTTCAGTGCCGGTGTAGCCACATCGAGTGCTCTGGGAGACATCTCTCCCATCACGTCGACGGCCCGGGCACTTGTTACTCTGGAAGCCCTCCTTTCAGTGATACTGGTCGGGCTGTTCTTGAACGCGATTGCTGTCTACATTGGGGATCGCGGACGATTGGCCTAAGACTCGTTGGGCGAGAAGTCTTTGGGGTCTGATCTTGTCTTTTGACAGTATCCAATCCGTCTCTTGAAAACTGGAGATGGTCGCAACTCTGTCTTGCTCGACGCGGCTGGGGTCGGATCTTGATTCTTAGGATTCCTGGCAGCTTCGCGCGCGGTCTCTGACAGCTCGGTTTTGAAATGCGCCTCAGCTGTTTGCTACGAATGGGAACTCGCGGGACGACTTATTAGGGTTCTTTACAAACTAAACGCGACTTACGGAAATATGATAAGATTCGCTTAGTCTGTAAACGCTTGGGGTCGGATCTTGATTCTTAGGGTTTCCCGAACTTTTTTCGTGTCTTAGATTCGGAGATTCGCGGGACACAACCCGTAATTTGCAGGAGGCACAACCGGGTTGTTAGACCTGTTTGCCCAGGACGCGTTTTCAGCAGGGCGACGTCGCTGCTTCACTTGGCTGGTGTTGATCTCGGGACACGGCCTTGTTATTCCGGCTGATCGGCGACACGGGTACAGTGCCGAAGACCACTTGCACCTTAGGCCACTTCTGATGTACCGATGTAGGGAAATGATGATACAAGACTGGGAACAGCTAGGAGTCCAGACACACGGGTTGCCCGCCGGCTTGTTTGTACCAGTAGCAGCATCAACCCTCGAAGCAATTGAAACTCATGTGGGCGAGATTGTGACCCGCGTGCCGGGTCGCAAGCGGCAAACGAATGCCGTCGTGGTTGTTTCACATTTGCCCGAGCGGAATCCGAGTGTGCCTCTCTGGGAGCGACCCGATGCGGACGAGTGTTATCGGCGACTTCATCCGCAACGTCAGTTGTGGGTTCATGTGGATTACGCGGGGTACCGGCGGGCTTGGAAACGGCTCGGCTTTGGGGATCTCAAGCGTGGTGTTGTCTTGGACCATATACGGAATCGGGCCGCTGTCCGAATCAGTGGCTACAAGCATCCTTTTATCCGTCTTTGCCCTGTGTCGAGAGAAACGAACACAAGTAGCGGGCTGGACAATGGAGCCGAGGGGATGGAGAAGATTGAATTGCGAAAATTGGCACAGCAGCCAGACAACATACGCCTACGCATGGAGAGGGCGCTTGAGGCTCCGGTAATACTTGCCGATCCTATTGATTTGACCAAGATGCTCGATATCCCTCCCGGTCTGACCGAGTTAAGAGGCGTTGCACCCATTCTCATGCAATTCTACGAGAGAGGAGATTGAACCAACTCGGTTTGAGGTCGAGTCTTTATTCTTGGTGTTTCTACTTCCTGGAATTCGGGGGGGGGGACACATACCGTATTTGTTGTCGGCAACTGCCACTGCTATTGGACTGCTTGCGCAGGATCTGTTTCCTAACGGGCGCGAGGTTCAGTGCGATTCGCTCCTTCAACGAGCTGGCTCATGCCACTGCTACATGCAGGGTGATGTCCGTACCAAACGCGAGCAGTATTGCATATGGTAGTACTATGCGCTAAACTGATCGCATATGTACTTAAGGAGTGAATGGATCCAACGGATTGAGGAAGCATTCGACGAGCGGTCCATTGTCTGGTTGAAGGGCGTTCGCCGAGTTGGGAAAACGGTTTTGTGCCGTTCCTTGCCTGATGCAGAGTACTTCGACTGTGAGCTGCCGCGTACGCGACAATTGTTCGAGGATCCTGAAGGCTTCCTGAATGACATGCGTGGGAAGCGGATCGTACTGGATGAGATCCATCGCCTCACGAATCCATCAGAAGTCCTGAAGATTGCAGCCGATCACTATCCGAATATTCAAATCATCGCCACTGGATCGTCCACATTGGGCGCATCCGAGAAATTCCGAGACACACTCACCGGTCGAAAGCGGACGGTTTGGCTCACGCCGATGACGCTGGCTGATTCGAGAGCCTTTCAGCAAGACAACCTCACGCATCGCCTTCAGCGCGGCGGCTTGCCGCCGTTCTTCCTTGCTGACTCACTTCCAGAATCGGATTATCAGGAGTGGCTCGATTCCTATTGGGCGAAGGACATTCAGGAGCTATTCCGATTGGAGCGCAGAGCATCCTTCCAGAGGCTGGTCGAGTTGATGGCAGCGCAGAGTGGCGGCATCTTTGAGGCGACGCGGTTTGCCGGGCCGTGCGAGATCAATCGCCAAACGGTCACCAACTACCTTGCCGTCCTCGAAGCCACGCTGGTGGCGCACGTGGTGCGTCCCTTCAGCACGCGCCGTTCGACTGAGCTTGTTTCCGCACCCAAGGTCTACGCTTTCGACACAGGTTTCGTCTGTTACGCGCGCGGGTGGCACGATCTGCGGCCGGACGATCTTGGCCTTCTGTGGGAGCACTTTGTGCTGAACGAGATGCAGGCATCGCTGCAGACACAGCAGATTCACTACTGGAGAGACAAGAACAAGCACGAGATCGATTTCGTCATCCGAAAACGCGGAGGGGCTCCAGACGCCATCGAATGCAAATGGTCGGCGGGAGAATTCGATCCCAAGAACCTTCTCGCGTTTCGGCGGCAATACTCTCACGGAAAGAACTGGGTCGTCTCAGCCGATGTGGATCAGTCGTACACACGCCAAGTCAAGGGTGTTGAGGTTCGATACGTAGGCCTTCGGGGATTGGTCAATGAGCTGGCTGCCGCAGAGAGAATCGAGGGACATCTCTGAAAAATCCGGGAGACACTTACCGTATTTGGCATCAACTGTCGCTGCGGTCGTAGTCAACACTGCTTGCTCGGGATCTGTCTCCTAGCGGGTACGAGGTTCAGTGTAAGTCGCTTCTTCAATGAGCTGTTCACAGCATCTGACCCCGAAGCCTGTAAGGTACGCCTTCTCTTGAGAGATTGACTTACAGAGGGCATTCGTTGTATGGTGAACTGGGCGAGTGAGAGGGGGATCGGTCGGTGGCTGCTGCAGGCGGAACGCGCATGCACTTATCAAACACCGGCAACTTTTAAGGAGGTGTATGCGATGAATCTAAGTGACTCAACATGGCTGATCCTCGTTGCGCTGGTGGGAGTTGCGTTGGCGGTCTTCCTCTTTTCTGCGGTGCCCGCGGCCGATGTAGGCTCGGAGGCTGTTGCTACGGTTCCTGCGCAGCAGGTGCAACAAGCCAGTGCTGCAAGGCCGGTAGTACGTTCGGTAACCATGAGCTCTCCGCCGGTCGTTGATGCGGGGACGAATCTAACCCTGAATGAACGGGAGAGCGTGCGACTGCACGGCATGGCGCAGAATGTGAAAAGCGGTGCGCTGGCCTATCATTGGAGCGCTGAAGGACGACGTGGACAGTTTGACAACTCGTTCCAGCAGGATCCGATCTACACAGCACCGTCTATCTGTGGCTGTGACGAGTGCATCACCCTAACGCTGACGGTGACTGATGCAAACGGCGTGAGTGCCAGTGATCAGATGTACGTGCGTGTACGTGGCGATCCACTCAACTGTGGGTCCCCTGCGGCGAGCGTGCAATGCGGCGAACGCCCGAACCCGTGCTGGACTCCCCCCAAGACTGTTCGCTGTCAACCCGAGAGGCCACCGTGTGAATCACCCTGCATCCAACACGTCACTATTCCTACGTGCAGCAAAGTACCGGTAGCATGTTGTTCCTTCCCCTGCGGCTGGAACCCCGGATACCAGCTTCCAGCGCAAAATGCGACAGTTCTCCCGGCCGATCGCGCGAGCCCACTGATTCTGCGTAGCTATCCGGGCACAATGAGTGAGGGTGGAGCCGTCAAACTCTACGGCCACGTCACCAATCCAGCATGCGCATCTGTCTGCTTCACCTGGAAGGCGAGCAAGGGGATCTTCGAGGATGCGGATACGTTGACACCGATCTACCACGCGCCGATGTCGGATCGTTTCGGTGGTGAGCAGGCCACGATTACGCTCACCATCCACGATGCCTACAGCGGGGAAGCATACGACCAGATCCGGATCCACATTAACAACCTGGACTATCGCGGTTCCCCCGCGGCGAACACGTCGAATAACTGGCTCATGCGAAGTCCATAGATCGCCGCGAGGGATGATAGCGGCTAGTATGTTGATTCCTAATTACCATAGCAGGCTAGTCATGCCACTTCGATTGCTTCCAGGCCATACTTCCAACGGAAGATTACAGGAGTCTGGTTAATCTCCTCAAAGTACTGTTCGAGACGTGTCTTCAGTTCATCAAGTGAATCAACACGCAGGCCGCGCAGCATGACCCTAGTCATCTTAGAGAAGAATACCTCGATCAGATTCAGCCATGATCCATGCTTAGGCGTAAAGATGAACTCAAAGCGATTCGGTACGCTTGCCAAGTACGCTCTGGTTTCCTTGGAGATGTGCACCGAGTGATTATCCAGCACGATCTGTATCTTGATGTTCTTTGGGTAGTGCTCATCAATCATTCTCAGCCACTCAATGAACTCACAACTGCGATGCCGCCGCTCTACCCGAGCAAGCACTTCACCAGTCAACAGATCAATGCCTGCCAAGAGACTCAGTGTGCCGTGTCGTATATACTCAGAGTCACGGGAGATCCCTAAGTATGAGCCTGGAACTGGGGGAAGATCTGGCGCTTTGTTTCCCAACGCTTGCATACCAGGTTTCTCATCGTAGCTGAGAACAGCAGTCATCGCTTTCTCTTCTGTTGCTCCCTTCTCGAGTAACAGTTCCACTTTCTTGTACACGTGAAGAACCTGGGCCATTTTGGTCTCGAACTCCGGATCACGTCGTTCTAGGTAGTAGGAGATCTTATGGGGTTGAATCTTGTTCTGTGCAAGGATCTTGGAGACTGTTCCTCGTGCCAGACGGGCAAGGGAAGGATACCCGGCGGCCTCACAGTGTGATCGAACATGTTCGGCCAGCAGTTGCGTTGTCCACAGCTCTTGCGCATACCCCAACTCGTTAGGCTTCTGACAAGCCAACGCTACCACCCATGTTCGATCCTCCATAGAGATCTTCCGGGGTCGGCCTTGCCGTGGCAGATCAGTCAGCCCTGTCAGTACTCCCCATTGCAGCGCTCTATCGATTGTGCGCTCTATCTTTGGGCGGTTGGTGTGCATCGTACGAGCAATGGCGGAGACCGATTCTCCATCCGCATACTGAAGTAGTATCTGCGCTCGCTCCACACGGGCTTTCGCTTCAGTGCGCGAACGACTCACCGTAATCAACTCTTCTCGCTCTCTGTCAGTAAGCACCAGCTTGGCTCTCCGGCTCTCAAATGGCATGGCGTTCCTCCTTTCAACTGCAAAAGTAGCTGAAGAAGAGTTTATCCTGTCGTTTGGATATTGCAAGTGTATTTAGGAATCAGAATACTAGTTTAGGGGTGCGTCTGCCGTAGATTGCTGTCTCCACTGCGTTTTGCTGAGGGCATTAGGCCAGCAAGTCTTTTCTCAATGAACTACCCTGCTGTAAGCGGATGTGGTATTGAGAAGCATTGTGAACAGAACGCCCCAAGGGGCGGGGAATCCAACCTAGAGGTATTGAAAGATGAGGGTAAACGTGTTATTATATCGTCGCAATGGATTATTAAAGGCAGATGCGAAACGCCATGATGATTGGGATTGGTAGTTACTGAGGACACATGATTTTTGGGAAAAAGGAGGGACCAAGAATCGAAAAAACTGAAAGCACCGTTGTTCAAGTAGCACCATCTTATGAGAATGCCAAGATCAAAGAGATGGAGAATTTCGGTTGGAACCTTCAAAACCGACAAGAAATACATGAAGAGGGCGATGCTTATGGCGGTCCCAGTGTCTTTAGCGATGAATATATTATAAAGACAAAAGTTTACCATTATGTGAAACTTCACTTTGCGCGAAGCCTAGACCTACCAAATCTGGACAAGATTCGCGAACTGGAGGATGAATATTTTGGGCTCCCTGAACCTGACTTCCCCAGGCTGTTGCCTGGAGGCTTCCTTCTCCTCCTCTTTTGGTACCCGTTCTGGCCTTTGTATTACTTTCTTAGTTACCGGAAGAAAAAAGTCACTGCGATGGCGCAACTTAAGGAATTAATCCAAAAACGACGGGAAATTCTGCCGAAGGTCGCCGAATACACAAAAAAGGCTGGGTACCTATAAGATAATGGGGCGTGAAGGTCTTCCTCCGCGCTCGAAGAGAGAAATGCCCTCAGTTCGTCGATACTCATCATGTGTACGTCTACTATTATCAGAATCATACCTCCTATGATTCTACACATGTGCTTCCGACGCCAGTGTCATCTCATACTCATCTCGCACGAGAAACACAACCTGCTTTCATGCTCATCTTGTATGACACAACTTTCAGCATTGACGGATGTTTGCTAACCCCATATAATCCTGTCTGCTTGGCGGCGTAGCCAAGTGGAAAGGCAAGGGACTGCAAATCCCTGATTCAGCGGTTCGAATCCGCTCGCCGCCTCTTGTTGATGTAAATGGGTGGTTAGCTCAGCTGGGAGAGCGCATGCTTGACGTGCATGAGGCCAGAGGTTCGAGTCCTCTACCACCCACCAGCTTCTTTAGCCATCTCCCTGTTGGTATCCCGTATGCGCAGTGTTTTGTCCTCTCCCCTCGCTACCACAAGCGACGTGAAGAGTGTATTATAATTAGCTAATTGGAAAAGCTGATTGGCATTGTTTGCAAAGGAGGATGTGATGGATGTTGTAGCTCTAAAGAAGAAGGCGAACAAGCTGCGGGGTGATGTGCTGCAGATGGTGACCCATGCTAACTCCGGTCACCCGGGGGGAGCGATGGGTATGGCCGATGACCTGACTGTCCTCTACTACCGTTATCTGCGACATGATCCACAGCATCCCGATTGGCCAGATAGAGATCGCTTCCTCCTCTCTAACGGGCACACATGCCCGATCCTCTATGCGATACTCGCCGATCGCGGTTATTTTCCGCGCGAAGAGTTGTGGCACCTACGCAAGTTCGGTGCCCTTCTGCAGGGACATCCATCAACCGCGTGGAAGATCCCCGGTATAGATATGTCCAGCGGATCGCTGGGAAACGGCCTTTCTGTTGCAGTGGGGATGGCCCTTGCCGCCAAGCTCTCCGAGAAAGACACGCGCATCTACTGCTCGATCTCCGATGCCGAGTGCCAGGAAGGACAACCCTGGGAAGCGGCGACTGCGGCAGTGCATCATCGAGCGGATAACCTGTGCGCCATCCTTGACTGGAACATGTGCCAGATCGACGGCTACACGAGCAGTGTGATGAACGTCGGAGATCTCGCTGCCAAGTTCGAAAGCTTCGGGTGGAACGTGCACGAGATCAACGGGCACGATTACGACGCGATCATCGCTGCCTACGATGAGTTCATCGCAAGCCTTGGTTCTGGTAAGCCCACGCTCATTGCCTCGCACAACATTCTCGGCAAGGGGGTCTCGTTCATGGAGAACGATCCCAAGTGGCACCACGGAGCGCTTTCGCAGGAGCAGATGGTAAAGGCGTTCGCTGACCTGGGCCTGGGTGTGCCGAATTGGGATAAGATCAAGCCCTAGGCTCAACGAGAAGTAACGGAGATTACATTGACAAAACCCTTTGAGAATAACCCAATCTGCCGGATGCTCGACATTCGCTACCCGATCTTTCTCGGTGGGATGGCGCACGTGTCGCGCGCCCCACTTGTCGCTGCCGTTTCGGCGGCAGGGGGCTTCGGGATAATTGGCTCTGGAGGGATGCCCCCAGACGTACTCGTCGAACAGATCGCCGATGTTCGCTGCAGAACCGATAAGCCGTTTGGCGTAAACCTGATGCTGATGGACCCGAACATTGAGGCACAGTTGGAGGTCGTTCTGCGCGAACGCGTGTCGATGGTGACGACTGGCGCGGGAAACCCGGCGTCGTACATCGGGAGGTTGAAGGAAGCAGGGATCAAGGTCTTCCCTGTGGTTCCGGCGGTCTCGCTTGCGCGGCGCATGGAGCGGGCCGGCGCCGATGGTGTCATCGCCGAAGGGACGGAGTCTGGTGGACACGTGGGCGAGGTGACGACGATCGTGCTCGTCCCGCAGGTCGTGGACGCCGTTAGTATCCCCGTGATCGCTGCCGGAGGGATTGCCGATGGGCGAGGCCTCGCCGCGGCGATTGTCCTTGGAGCACAAGGAGTGCAGATGGGCACGCGCTTTCTCACCTCTGCCGAAGCCCCGGCACACGAGAACTTCAAGAATGCTATCCTAAAGGCGAATGAACGGGCGACGCTCGTCACCGGGAGGATCCTTGGTGCGCCGGTTCGCACCCTGTCAAACAAGATGAGCAAGCAGTTCGCCCTCTACGAGCGCGAAGGACGACCTCGCGAGGAGTTTGAAACCCTGGCCGTCGGTGGGTTGCGTCGCGCGGTCTACGATGGCGATACCGAGACGGGATCGCTGATGGCGGGGCAGATCAGTGGGATGATCGACACGATCGAGCCCGTAGAAGTGATCATCGCAGAGATGGTCTCCACCGCATCGAAACTGCTCCCGGAGGAGATGTTTCTCCTGGGGGGGAGGCCGTGAGGCGTGGTCGTTGCCAACGAAAAGACGCTGCACGACCTGGAGTTTGATCGTCTGAAGGGCGCGGTGAAGGAGTACGCTTCTTCATCGCTTGGGGAAGAGGCGATTGCTTCACTCGATCCGCTCACCGACCGAGAAGCGATCGAACAGGGGATGGCCGAGGTCAGTGAAGCGATCTCATATCTCAACCGCTATGGTCGTTTCTCCCTTGGGGGCGTGGAGGACATTGCTCCTCTTCTATCGCGTGCCGAGGAACAATCATTACTTGACGGCGGATCTCTCCTCCTTGTCCTGCGAACGATCGATGCTACACAACAGATCCGTACTCGACTGACCACCGCGGAAGAGGTCGATGTCATCAAGCGCTACGCCGCGCGACTGTTTGATGGATCGACGCTTGCCAAACGCATCCGCCGGGCGATCGACGAGGGCGGTGAGGTTCGCGATGATGCCTCAGCAACATTGCGTGACCTAACACGCAAGCAGCGGACGCTGGAAGCGCGGATCGAGAAGAAGCTGCGCGCCACGATCGATCGCAATCCTGAACTCATCAGCGATCCTGTTCTCACTCGCCGTAACGGACGGTTGGTGATCCCGATCAAGAGCGGCGCGATTGGCCAGTTGGAGGCGATCGTGCACGACCGCTCCGCTACCGGGCAGACCCTATACGCTGAGCCGAGCGCCCTCGTTCCCGATAACAATGCGCTCGCGCAGCTATCGGGTGAGATTCGCGATGAACGCGTGCGCATCCTGCGCGAGCTGACAGAGGCATTCGTGGAGAAGCGTGCTCCGCTTCTGCGCGACCGTTCGATCCTCGCTCATCTCGACTCGCTCTTTGCGCGTGCTGCCTACGCCATCTCCAATCGCTGCGGGTTCCCGCGCTTGTCGACGCGCATCTCACTCAAGAACGCCCGCCACCCGCTACTGAACGTGGATGGGGTAGTTCCGATTTCGCTCTCCATCGGTGGGAGCATGCGGATGGCGGTGATCACCGGGCCAAACACGGGCGGAAAGACGGTGACATTGAAGACACTAGGTCTGCTAACGCTGATGACGCAGGCGATCATCCCTATTCCGGCATCACCCGATTCGGAGATTCGCGTCGTCTCCAAGATTCGTAGTGACATCGGGGACGAACAGTCGATATCGCAGAACCTGTCCACATTTTCCGCGCACATGAAGAACATCGTCTCCATACTGCGCCAAGCCGATGACGACTCGCTCATCCTCCTCGACGAGCTTGGAGCAGGGACCGATCCGCAGGAAGGGGCAGCCCTCGGGCTATCGATCATCGAGGCGCTCCTGGAGAGCGAGGCGCTTGTCGCCATCTCGACGCACCTTACCCCGCTCAAGTTCTTCGCCATCCGTCACCCGGAGGTGAAGACGGCATCGATGGAGTTCGACGTGCGCACCCTTTCACCGACGTTCCGTGTGGTCGAGGGTGTTCCCGGCAAGAGCAATGCGTTTGTCATCGCGCAGCGTCTTGGCCTTTCGGCGAGTCTGGTAAAGCGCGCGCGTTCGTTCCTCTCAAAGGGCGAGATCCGCGCCGAGGACATCATCGAGGAATTGCAGCGGGAGCGGCAGGTAATGGTCCGTCATCGGCAGAAGGCGGAGCAGGAGTTGTCAGCAGCGAATAGGCTGAAGCAGACCTACCAGGAGAAGGTAGAGGCATTCGAGGAAGAGAAGGAGGGCACTCTGTCATCGCGGACAAGAGAGCTGGACGCTTTCCTGCGGGACAGTCAAGCACAGGTCGAGAAGCTGCTCGCGCAGATGAACGCTGCGCGTGATGATGAAGCGGCACGGGCGGCATACCGTGAACTGGTCAGGATTCGACAGGAACTGCGAGATAATGACACACGTGTCGGCGACAGACGTGTCAGTTCAGGAGAAAAACCTTCTTCCACTTCGCCTGAGTCGTTGCGTGTTGGCCAGACGGTGCACGTGCGCAGTGTGGATGCTGACGGACAGGTGATGCATATCCTGCCGCACGGAAAGGTGAGTGTCGATATCTCCGGAGTTCGGCTCTCCACGGACATCAATGACCTTGAGCCGTCTAAGCGGAGGAAGAGGGAACACGTGAAGGCGGAATCCTCTCATGCACTGAAAGCTCATTTCGGCAACGTTCCCCTGCAGCTCAACGTGCGTGGGATGACAGTCGCCGCGGCGATGCGCGACGTGGAGATCTACCTCGATCGTCTCCTCCTCTCAGACATCAAGCGCGCCAGCATCCTCCATGGCAAGGGAACGGGCGCACTGCGCGATGCGATCCGCAACTACCTGTCTTCCAGTTCGTTCATCACCTCATGCGGGCCAGGGACGCCGCGAGAGGGAGGAGAAGGAATAACCGTGTTCACCATTGGTGGAGACTGATGAGTCAGGAGTAACCAGTCTAGGTTTGATTCCTTGTCCGCTTGCGGCGGGGTAGTTCATTGACTCAGTGGCATGACAGGCCCACAAGCAGTCTCTTCTCTCGTAGCGTCGCAGCCCTGTTCGCTTCTCAAAACAGGCAGACTGCCACGTTGAAGTGCATCCCGCAGCGTAACGTTGCACGCAAGGTGCAACGTCACATGAGCATAATGAAATTGCCGGAATAATTGACCAAGATTGAAACCGCAGCTGATCTTTGCTAATATCGGTTTCACATCAGCCTAAGAAAGAGGGTGCCGAGGGTGGAGATAACTAAGGTGGAGATCCGGCCGATGCACAGCGAAGGCAACTTGAAAGCCTTCTGTTCGGTCATTTTCGATGGAGTATTTATCGTCCATAGTGTCAAGGTGATTCAGGGCAAGGAAGATCTGTTCGTTGCCATGCCCAGCCGGGAAGTGAAGAACGGTGAGTTCCGAGACACTGCTCATCCCATAGATAATGAGTTCCGGCTGAAGCTAGAACAGACGGTCCTCGAAAAGTACAGGGAAGTCGTTGGAGAAGAAGAAGTGGCTGTAGTCGTCTCAAGCGACATCCCTACAGAAGATCTGGTCTTTTAGGGCGTAGCCAAGCGGTAAGGCAGCGGCCTTTGGCGCCGTGATCGGAGGTTCGAATCCCCCCGCCCTAACTTGTTTTCCCTTGTGCGATTGAGACAAGCCCCCTCTCCTGCCCGTTCGTTGTACTCACTCAAGACGCTAAGAAACGAGGCCTGGTTGTCGGGGGTAATGGCAAGCTGATTCACCACGAAGGGCACGAAGGACACGAAGAAGGGGACTGAATGACCTGTCGAGTGGAGTAGCTCGATATGCAGTGTCACGAAGCTCAGGTATAGCAAGGACAAGCCATACCAGATAACGCAAGTACGTGGAGCGATCCCGAAGTACAATCTGACCTTGGAGAATCGATCATGAATACGAAGTACGAGATTATCATCTTCTGGAGCGCAGAGGACGATGCGTTCGTTGCCGAAGTCCCAGAACTCTCAGGTTGTATGGCTGACGGCAATAATTATCAAGAGGCGCTTTCGAATGCCGAGCAGATCATTCAAGAGTGGATAGATACTGCAATCGAATCGGGCAGATCCATACCCGAGCCGGGGGGTCGATTGGCCTATGCTTAGAAAAGCGGGGTCGGGCTCTCTGTGACGAATCGGCTCTTGATAGGCAATTTGATTGCAGGGGGCACCTTCTCATAGCTCCGCTTGAACTGTGCGGATCGGATGAAGCGCATATCACTAGGAGTCAAGGTCTGCAATCAGTTCCTCGACGGTGTCAAATTCCTTGCCTTTGTCCGTCTTTATCTCCTTTAGTGCCTTCGCGATCGCCTTCTTCCCCTGCGGAGAGGCATACCACTCATCACGATCCACAAGCTGCTTAGGAACGTATTCCAGCTTTCCGTTGTTGAGCTTGACTTCGAGGTAGTCGCCAACGTTCAGATCTAAGCTGTCAAACAGCTCTTTAGGGATGACGACCTGCCGTCTCTGCATGATCTTTACGATCGACATTGGGTTCCTCCTTATCATGCTATCATGATAATCATACTGAGCGATGTTTCAACCCGCTGTAGCTTTCGTATCCCCAATGAGTTGCCCAATTGTCTCTTCCCTTACAGTTTGGCTTCGACGTCAGTTATCAACTTGTCAAGGTCAGATACTCGTCCAACTGTCACATCAGCGCGGCCTTCTTCTAAGCCCTTGCGCAGTTCTGGGTCGGTCAGCATGGTGAGGTCTTCCAGATCCTCTTGGGCAAGACTGCGGATAACAGCAATTGGTCTTCCGTAACGGGTTACGAAGACAGGAGCGTCTTCCTCAGCCTGTCGGAGAATCTCGGCCGTGCGATCATGGAGATTTCTTACGGTCACAAATAGCATATTCGCCCACAACAGTCGATTTGTGACTACTATTGTAGCCATGAGACAAATGGTGCCAATTCAGCAAGATCTCGTGATCAGCGACAATTATTTTTCCCGGGCAACGACAATTATGTTTCCCGTTTCCCGATAGTAGCACAAACCTCCCTCAGGGGTAGACCAATGCACCGGGAAGTCTCCCTACGTAAGAAGGTATACTTGCTCTTTGAAGACTTTCACAGGGATGGTACTCCAAGATCGCGTCGAGCCCTTGACTAGCCAGGCCACTTACCTCCAAGCAGAGAATCGAGCCCTACGGAAATCCCTCGTCAAATACGGCCGCTGGAGTTGGAAGAGAACCATCGAACGAGTGGGACGAATCTTCCGGCGGAAGGATCGAGAGGTCTGAGTGAACCATCTCGTACCACTCCAAGAAGCCCCCAGCGCGTGATGGATACCAATCATGGAGATAGTAGCTGTAAATCCACGCAGCAGGAGAGTAGCGCTTCGTTCCGCCGTAACCATACCACATCCATCCTGGGCACTCAGCCCAATCGACAGGATAGTAATCACAGCCATCGTCGATGATGATTGGCCTATTAGTACAATAGCTAAGCTTGGTGAGGCCATTGTTTGGGGCAAAGAAACAGACGGCATGGTCTACGTTAGAGTAGATATCTCTGATGAACACGATGTAGGTGTCGTAGCCCCAATATTCCTGGAGGTAGTGAGCGAGCATGGTTGCGAAATCGTCACAGTCTCCTCGGAAATACGTAGCACAGAACGAGGGCTGTAGAACTATGTTATTGGTCTCGTAGAACCACAACTCCCGGGCGTCAGCGATGAAACGCCGCGCTCCCTCCGTTGTCTGCAGATACAGCGGCTTCGAGTCATCACTGAACGAATACGGATATGGATCCGGCGGCGGCGGCGCGACGTAGGGGGCGTAGCATCCCCCGAGAAGCCCGACGATCAACACGAGAGCCGTGAGCTTGTAAACCCTGCGCATCATTGCCTCCTTACCGTATCTCCACTCCCATCTTACGCAGGCGGGAGAGGAGGGGAGTATCGTAGCGTGTGCGGGGGAATCCGCATTTTCGTTGAATAGGATATGGCGAATAGCCAACAGGAGCTATGGCTTCAAATGCAGGCCTACTTGGTCCCAAATGAACAAGAAAGCGTTTTGGCGCGAGGCCCGAACGCACAATAGCTTCACGCGCGTACTGTCGTGCAAACGACATCCTGTCAGAATAGTCATCCGCATATGGGAAGAAATGTTCGTCTGAGCCGATCCTGTCGGCGAGTGTGAGTAAACCATTTAATGTGTGCTGAAATCCGGGCGAATGCGAAAATGATTCTGTGTTGGTATCAAAGGCACCGGGGAACCAACGCCTTGCTGCTTGTCGTAGACTGCGCATCTCTCCAATAAGGTTTCGTATCTCATTATCCCGCCACAATTCGGGCCCAAAGGGAGATGATGGGCGTATGGGTTTGTCGTGGTGGGAAGAGGTGGCAAATAAGAAGGCAACCAGACCATCCTCTGACTGGAACCACTTGTCCATTTCCCTCAGATTGAGCGCTTTTATAATCTCAACTTTCTCTGGGTTGTCCCAGTTCATGAAGTCGATGAAAGGCGAGACATGGCCAATTCGAGGTGCCCTGGGGAAGTAAGCGCGGTCTTGAAAGCCGTGATTCACCTTACCTACATCATGTAGAGAGGCAAGAACACACAAACGAGCAATCTGCATATCGGACGAATGTTCCTGACCTAGAAGGTGACCGAGACGTGAGAGCAGAATACTGTGTTCGAAAAGCGCCTCAGTACCCGCAGCAACATCAACACAATGAGCCTTCAGTGGCTGCCAAGAGGTCACGGCACCGGCCTTGTCTCTTCTGATCTTAGTCCAGAAGTCCTTAGGTATACATTCCATTCTTATCCATCTCTATTTGGCTCTTGTCCTCTGATAACAGTATAGAACGATCGGCAATTATTGGCAAGCTCCTTATTCAGAAAGCGTCCTGATTCACATGTCCATCAGTAAGGCATTTCTTAGAGCTATTCTTTGATTTCGCCTATTCTGTCCATTGTGGTATTCTGACTTTCGTATCCTTTGTAGCATTGATCGAAAGTGGAGCAATGACTAGGAATGCAAGCGCACGCGAAGAATCAGGATAAAGGCAAACAAAGGCCCAATTTATGATAACGATTATCCTCTCCGTATTAGCGTTTAGCTCCGCAACAGCGCACATCTATGCGGATCGCGTGGGGATGCGTCACTGCGCCTACGTGTTTAAGCCGCTCACGATGGTTCTGTTGCTGCTCATAGCGGTCTTCACCGCAAGGGATAATGTCTCCGTGTATGGGCTTGCGATCATCACCGGGATCGTCTTCTTCCTGGCGGGCGATGTTGCGATGATGCTGCCGAAGAAGCGGATCGTCATTGGGATGGGAGCTTTCCTGGTTGCCCACGTTGCTTACATCATCTCCTTCTCATCTGGCATGACCGCGATCAGCAATACTTGGTTGCTGCTCCCATTTATCGTCTACGCGCTGATCATGGGTTGGACGGTTCTCCCTCGTGCCGGCAAGCTGAAGCTGCCGGTGGGAATCTATGAAGTTGCGATCATTGTCATGGCTTGGAGAGCGCTGGAGCAGATGCTCCAAACGGGAAATACCGGTGCGGTGCTGGCCTTCGTTGGTGGTGCCTAGGCGAATGGACCAAAAGGCATCAATCTGGGCTGATATGTATGAGGGCTTCCGCTACTTGTAGGGATGGTCAGGAGCTACGGCATTGATCTGTGAAGCACTGATCTTCAAGTTGGCGTTGACCCCGACGTTCAAGCTATACTGGCCTGGGCCCGTTTGATACTTTCCCCCACGAAGCAAGGAGGCTGCAGTCGTGACAAGAAGAGCATTTTATCCCTTGGAAATGATATCCTCTGAAGCGCAACTTACAGGGGGCATTGGGTTCGCATCGCCGCTGCTCGGTATGAGGCGCTCGGTGGATCTCTCCTCATGATTAACGACGGGGAAGCGCTTATGATGGAACGACATCGAGTCATCGTGAGCGGCATCGGGGTTGTCACCCCGATTGGCATTGGGCGGGAGACTTTCTGGGAAGGATTACTCGCCGGGCGAAATGGTATCTCTCGCATTACCCTGTTCGACCCATCGCAGTTCCGCTCTCAGATGGCCGGGGAGGTCAAGGGTTTTCACCCCGAGGAATGGATTGACCGCAAGGTCGCGAGACGGATGGACCGGTTCACTCATTTCGCCCTTGTCGCTGCAGATTTGGCCATGAAGGATGCCGGCCTGGATGCGTTTCCTTTCGATGGGCGCCGGGCTGGCGTAATCATCGGGTCCGGAATTGGGGGAACGCAGGCCCTCGAGAGTGCACACGCCGAACTGCTGGCGAAAGGTCCAAGATCTGTGGGACCGCTCGTAGTCTCAAGAGTGCTCATCAACACGGCTGCCTGCATGGTGTCGATCACTCACGGGCTCAAGGGACCCCTGTCTGCCCCTTCCGTTGCCTGCTCGACCGGGGCCAATGCCATCGGCGACGCCTATCGCATCCTGGAGAGAGGAGATGCCGACATCATGTTGGCGGGAGGGGCCGAGGCCAGTGTGAGCCCGTTGCCGTTTTCCGGCTTCTGCGCGACACGTGCGATGTCTGCCCGCAATGACGATCCGAAACGAGCGAGCCGTCCTTTTGACAAGAATCGCGACGGTTTCGTCATGGGCGAGGGGGCCGGTGTCGTCGTGCTAGAAAGGCTGGATCATGCGCTCGAACGGAACGCGCCCGTCTATGCCGAATTGGTTGGATATGGCAACACGGCCGATGCGTATCATCTTACGGCGCCCGAGCCCGAGGGTGACGGAATGGTCCGCGCCATGAGGGAAGCGCTGCGCGACGCCGACGTCGCCGCACCGGACATCGGCTATATCAACGCCCATGGAACGTCCACAATCCTCAATGATAAGACCGAAAGCGCGGCTGTGATTAAGGTCTTCGGCGACCATGCCCGACGGCTCAAGATTAGTTCCATCAAGTCCATGATCGGCCATCTGCTTGCCGCATCCGGGGCCGTGGAGTTCGCGGCTACCGTGCTGAGTGTCTCGACTGGCCGCATCCCTCCGACCATCAATTACGAGCAGCCCGATCCTGAGTGCCCGCTGGACTACGTCACCCGGGGAGCCGAGTCGATCAAACTCGGCGTAGCGATGAGCCAATCGTTCGGCTTCGGCGGCGGGAATGCTTGTCTGGTTGTCAAACGATACGAGAAGAAGTGGCTGTAGTCGTCTCAAGCGACATTCCGACAGAAGATCTGGTCTTTTAGGGCGTAGCCAAGCGGTACTGCGCCGGCCTTTGGCGTCGTGATCGGAGGTTCGAATTTCCCCGTCCTAATTTTCTTTCACGCCAGCGCAATCGTGATAAGGCTTTTCTCACGCCCGCTCGCAATTGCTCGCTCAAGACGCCGAACTCGCCAGGAAAAGCGTTCTCCCAGTGTCTCTCTTTGCCATGGATCTCCACCGTTGGACGAGCAAGATCTGCCTGGTGCAAGTGGTACTTGGTAATTCAGACCTCTCCACCCGATGATCTACACCCATATCTTTGACGAGGAGGTGGAGATGGCGCTAGAATCCTTTCGTCAAGCTACGCCGATAGCTATATAAGAGAGCAACACAACAGAACGTTTCAACAAAATATGTTGTGTGATTTGCCAGGCGGACAAGGCAGGATTGCAAGTGATTGTTTGGCTAATGCTGTTGAGAAGAAGGTTCTAGCTGAAGCGCGTGGATAGGGCGCTACGCAACACAATATCATTTGTGTTGCGACAAGTGTGTCTTGTTCTCCCTGAGAGGAGAAGCACTTAAGTGGACCAGCGAGATTTGGAAAAAAAGAGAGGATGACGTATAATAGATGAAGGAGGTTCTCTAGGTGAAGCACACTAGCAAGACCGTTAGCTTCCTCTAGCAGAGTTACTTAAATGGCTGAGCCAAAGAGCAGAAGAAGTTTTTCTAGTAATGAGGGGATCGCAATTCGTGTTCGTTCTACCGTTGTTGTAAGCATGCTAATTTGCTTTATTGTTCTCCTGGGAATTACTCCTTCGCGAGTTGCTCTTGGCGAAGAAATTCTTCTGAACGTGCCGCTGTTTAACCAGAAAGACTGGGAGAACAAACTGGGATACTCCTCTACTGCTACTATAGCCTCCCATGGATGCGCGGTAACATCTCTCGCAATGGTCTACGCTTTTTACCAACCAGGCTACACAAATCCGAAGAAACTGAATGACTTGATGAAACAAAAAGGAGCTTTCATTTCTGATTGCGCTGTTTCTTGGTTAAATCTAACGACAATTGCCAAAGGCACAAATCCTGACAACGTAAAGATCGAGGAATACGAAAAAGTAAACACGGATCTGTATAGAACTGATACTAACTACAAGCTCATCACTAACGCCAGAATAGATCGGCAATTAAGAGCAAGGGATCCTGTCATTGCTGCAGTTTCTTACGGCAATAATAAGACACACTTTATAGTAATAGTGGGCAAGGACATGACAGGAGACTACATATTTAACGAGCCGTCGGGCGGGTACACGCGCAAACTTAGCTCCACGTCTTATCAATTTACTCGCTTGGTGTTCTTTGAGCGTCAAGTTTCCTTACCAGGAACCGCAACAGTTCTTGGTATTGCGGCCTTCCTTATAGGAGACAGAGTTCAGACAACTCAAAATCTTAATGTTAGGACCGGGCCAGGGGTCGGCTATTCGGAAATTACAGACCCAGATTATCCGCGATATGCCCCCACAGCCACTCTTGGTAGCGTGATGGAGGGACCTGTCTCAGCTAATGGATATGTGTGGTGGAAAGTTCAGTATGACCAAGGTTACGCTGGCTGGTCTGTCGAGAATGGATTGAGCAAGATCTAGCACCGAAAGCGAGATGGCTTGGCGTGCAAATTTCGAACCATTGATAACACAAGAACTCTTCTGATGCCTAACAGGACTATCTTGTCAAACCATCGCTCGTCAAGGAAGAACGGCGATGTAACATACCTGCATCGGCCCCGCAACGAAAGGATTCCCTTTATTGCGAAAGATGACTCAGGAACCTACGCAACACAAATGATATTGTGTTGCGTAGCCAACAGCTGAAGCTTTCGTCCGTACAGCAACGGCAAATATTGCAAGGCGGAAGAAATGCTAACCAGCCAAGTTTCTGCCAAGCTTCCTTTGCAATTCATGATCTATCTTGAAGACCAGCAATCACTTGTCTCAAGACGTCTTAAGGACACCCATTTTATTCCTTATCTATGGTGTCTCCTCGATCCGGAAGTTGTCAAAAGCGCTTCGCTCTACGACGCCAGTTCCCTTATTTCTATTGTTATTGTACCATAACTTCAGTTCGATCTGCATTGTCTCTGCCTGTAACACATACATCGTTAAAACTGTCGTTTCCTCCATGGTTTCCGAGTCCTTACCACTTAGATATACCGTAACCAGGCGGTCGTTGACTTCAATCTTTACGTGGACAGGGGACTCCATTGGGAGATTAATTTTAGTTGAGTCAAAGTTGTCTATGGTGCCTTCCACCAAGCGCAGTTTGTGAGTATTATCAGTAGCTCCACGTAGGCGCACATAGAAGAGGTGTTGATCCGGCAAGCCCCCGATTACCCGAATGTCAGCTAAACAACTTCCGTTGTAGGGATTATTATAGTAGTAGTAGTCCCCTATACCTAAGTAGACATCCACTTCCATCGTGTAACGAGTCAAAGAGGGTACAGCGATCGTCGCCGTATAAAATTGATCAACTTCAGTGTCCAGGGCGGTAAATTTCTGGTCTATTGCCGACCAAGTCCCGGCACTTGTGCGATCCCACTCTTCCTTTGGCCCCCGATCAAAATTGTCAACGAAAACAAATGGAGTTTTACTGGTAGATTCTTGGACAACTTCTTGAACAGCTTCTTTCAGCTTGCTAGCAAGCTCAGCGGCGTCCGCTGCCGGGTAGTACTCTCCATCTGCTTTCGAAGCAATCGATCGTAGTTGTTCGTCCGATGACACGTCAAACCCTATGACATAGATTTTAAGGCCATTTGTTAGCTGATGGATTTCATCGGCGATAGATTCAGGATTTCCCCCACAAGTTTCCTTGCCGTCACTAATCAGTATGATGCTGTTTGTGCCAGTCTTCCCCTCAAAGTCAGTCATCGCTTGTTCTAGACAATAAGCAATGGGGGTCATTCCTTTTGCTGTAATACCGGCTAGTATTGTCTTTATCTCCTCTCTTGCGCCTTCATCGAGAGACTGGATTTCCCACAGGACCTCCGTGTCCATGCAGGAAGTATCCTTCTCGGTTGCATTATATCTGTGTCCGTACACACGCAGCCCAACATTGCATCCGTCGGGAAGCGTATCCAGAAGGTCAATTATCGCCTGTTTCGCTGCCTCAATCTTAATCGTGCCAGCCACTGACTCGGACATACTGGATGAGGCATCTAAGATGAGCTCAATATTGACCGGCTCGGCCGGGGTTCCTAGAACAGGAATCGCTGCCCATAATAGGAGTAACCCCACCACCGCTACTTTCCACGTTGTCATTCCAGCCTCCTTTTTGCAAACCCAATCATTCCATTATAGCGAGACTTGCTTCAAGAAACTCTGCCATCAAGAAATGTTCCGAGAACACAGAAAAAGTAGTTGCATTCTGAGGTCTTGCATGTCTTGCAACACGAGAACTCTCTTGTTGCGACAGAAAACTCACGAACTCATGTAACGCACTGTCCCTCGCGTCATATCGGCCTTGCAACCGGGTGGTTCCCAATGATGCGACAACGGGAGTGCGGGCGCCTGGGTTACACCAGGTGAGTCTCGAAAGGGTCAGCCTGACACCAGATCTTCTGGTCTTGTCTCAAAGCTGTTTGTTGAAGTACTCTGTTTGCTGTTATCTTCTGTCGTTTCGGTTGAGGATTGGGAAAATAGTGGGGCGAGAGGAATTTTGCGGCATGCACTTTTCCTAGCTGACGAGACTGTGCAGAGACTATCGGGTTGAGAAGGTCCAGTTGATGACAACGATTATCTTTTCTGTGTTAGCATTTGCTTCAGCAGCGGCGCACATCTATGCCGACCGCGCGCGGATGCGTCGCTACGCCTACGTGTTTAAGCCGCTCACGATGGCTCTACTGCTGCTCATCGCGGTGTTTGCCGCAAGAGGGAACGTCTACGTGTATGGGCTCGCCATCATCGCCGGGATCGTCTTCTCCCTGGCGGGCGATGTTGCGATGATGCTGCCGAAGAAACGGATCGTTATCGGGATGGGAGCTTTCCTGGTGGCGCACATTGCCTACATCATCTCCTTCTCATCTGGCACAACCACGATCAGCAATACTTGGCTGCTGCTCCCGTTCTTCTTCTATGCGCTGATCATGGGTTGGATGGTCCTCCCACATGCTGGCAAACTGAAGCTGCCGGTGGGAATCTATGAGATAGCGATCATTGTCATGGCCTGGAGAGCGCTGGAGCGGATGCTGCAAACGGGCAGCACTGGTGCGGCGATGGCCTTCGCTGGAGCCGTGTTGTTCGTGATCTCCGATTCATTGTGGGCGTGCAACTTCATCATGCAGCGGTGCAAAAAGGCACAGGTGTTGATCCTTGTCACCTACTATCTTGGCCAGTGGCTGATCGTGCTATCGAGTTCCTTATTGTCTTGAGTGAGTATGGACTCCTGGCCTTGGTCCGCGTGGGATGAACAAGGCGGGAGGCCGAAGATGGTTCACCACGAAGGACGCGAAGGACACGAAGAATGGAAGTAAACAAGCTGCCAAATCCGGTTAGAAACAGAGAAGACGTAATCCGGATGAACTTCAATGCCGCTTTGGGGGGATGCTAAACAGGATCGGTTATCGCACCTGGCAACCTTAAGAGCAGGATCAAGCAGTCGTCCTCTCTTTCCTTCGTGATCTTCGTGTCCTTCGTGGTAAAGGGGTCCTGCTATTGGTTTGAGGCGAGGCGCTCTACGATCTTTTCAGCGAGGGACTGCGGTATCTCGGGGAGAGATGAAATCTGTTCAGCAGTTGCTTGCGAGAGTTTCTGCAGCGAACCGAAGTGATTGATCAGCGCTGCCTTTCGCTTCTTCCCAACTCCGGGGATCTCATCAAGGATCGAGCTAAGGTTGCGACGACCACGCAGCTTGCGGTGGTAGGTGATGGCGAAGCGATGTGCCTCGTCACGGATCTGGCGCAGCAGCAGCAGTGCCTTGCTATCCTGAGGGAGTATGTGCGGCTCGGACTCTCCCGGACGGAACACCTCTTCGTGGCGCTTGGCGAGGCCGATCGCCTCGATCTCATCGAGCTGCAGCTCTGAAAGGACGTTCACCGCTACGTGTAGTTGCCCCTTGCCTCCATCAATGAGCAGCAGGTCGGGAAGGCGTGAGAACTTTCCTTCCGTGATTGCTGGATCGTTCACTTCGGCCAGCCCACGACGGAAACGGCGGCGCAGAACCTCGGCCATCATCGCGTAGTCGTTTGGCCCTTCATCCAAGTGAACCTTGAACCTGCGGTACGCGTCGCGGCGAGGGCGGCCATCTTCGAAGACAACCATCGACCCGGTAGCCTCTGTCCCTTGGGTATTCGATATGTCGTAGGCCTCGATCCGCTGGGGAAACGACGACAAAGAGAGGGCCGCGGCGAGCTCGCTCAGGGTCTCGCTTGATTCGCTGCGCACGGTTGCCGATTTCTGTTCCCTATTAAGCGAATAGCGCGCGTTCTCGTTTGCCATATCGACCAAGTGACGCTTCTCCCCTCGCTGAGGGAGCTTGACGTGCACGCGGCGCGCACGAAGGGACGTGAGCCAATCAGCAATTTCGTCGGCATCATCAATCTCGACGGGCAGAAGCACCTCTTGTGGAATGACTGTAGCGGCGGTGTAGTACTGCGGAAGAAAAGCGGAGAGCACTTCGCCCATTGTGGAACTATCCGGCGCGCGCAGGTGGAAGGTCTCCCTGCCGCTCAAGCGACCATCGCGGATGCGGAACACCTCCGTGCAGGCGCGTTCTCCCTGAACGGTCAATCCGATTGCGTCGATGTCGATCGCACGCGACAGGGATACCGACTGGCGTTCGAGCGCGTGTGTCACCGCGACGAGTTGATCGCGCAGTCGCGCCGCCTGCTCGAAGTTCTCGCCCGCAGCGGCGTGATCCATTTGCTCGTGCATCTGTTTCAGCAGTCCGGCGAGCCGCCCCTCCAGGAGCATCGCTGCTTGATCGACATCCACCTTGTATTCCTCTTCACTCACGAGATTCGCGCACGGGGCGAGGCAGCGGCCGATGTGGTAATCGAGGCAGGGGCGTCGCGGTTTGTTCAGAGGGAGCTTGAGCGTGCACGTGCGGATGGGGAAGAGCTTCTGCGTCAGCTTCATCGTAGAACGCATCGCTTTGCTGCTTGTGTACGGACCGAAATAGCGGGCACCGTCATCCTTGCGGCGGCGGACGATCATCAAGCGCGGGAACGGCTCATTGGTGATCTTCAGGTACGGATAGCGTTTGTCGTCGCGCAGGCGAATGTTGAAGTGCGGTTGAAGACGCTTGATCATGCTCTCCTCGAGGATGAACGCTTCTGCCTCGGTAGCGGTCTGGATCACCTCGATGTCGGCAATCTCCAGCACCAAGCGCCGCGTCTTACGCGTCAGGCCCTTTGGCGAGTGGAAGTATGATCGCACGCGGTTGCGCAGTACGACCGCCTTCCCCACGTAGATCACGTCCCCCTTGGCATCCTTCATCAGATAGACGCCGGGAGATGGGGGAAGGTGCTTTAGTCTGTCGTCAATGCGTTCATTTGTCGTCATGGTCCCTGCCACCCCGCATGTTAGCTGTCGTGGCGGGAAGTCACAAACGGCTTGGGAGACATGCGAGGATTCTTCTGTGTTAGGGTTGCCCCAACGATGATAATGAACATAGCTACCATTTGGAACGGAGTTACTCGTTCGCCCAGCGCTCCCCACGCGATGAGCGCTGTCCCAATTGGGGAAAGATTGAGCATTACGTTCACCTGCACGGCTGTCAGATGCTGCAAAGAATGGTTGTACAACAGGTATGCCAAAAGTGTATTGACGGTCGCCAGCCACATGATTATCCCCCACGCCTGAAGTGGCATATGTGGAAGCCCCTCGATGAGCAGCGCAAGAATGAGCAGTATGCCTCCTCCTATTCCCAGTGGGACACTGGTCAGCGTGATGTTGTCCATGCTGCGATTGCGTGCAACCCTGCGGCCAAGAATAGGAAAGATAGAGAAACTGATCACCGCGATTCCCAGAGCGATGAAAGCAATGGGTTGCTGTGCACTCATTCCCGGCGAGAAGAAGAGGAGGCTTCCTCCAATAGTGATCAAGACACCGATCAGTTGGAGTCCGCGCGGGCGCTCGTGCAGGAAGATACTGCTGATGATCAGGACCGGTATTGGCACAAGCGAAAGGGCAAGAGATCCGCTGGTAGCCGAAATCGTCTTCAGTGCGAAGAATAGTGCCGCATTGCCGATTGTGTATTGGAAGATCCCCAAGGCGGAAAGCTGCAACCATTCGGCTTTCGTGAGGCGGGGAAACGAGATACGCCTCTTTGATCCTCGTTTCATCACGAGGAAGGGAATACTCAACAGGAAGGCGATGAAGTAACGAAGCCCTCCGGTGGTGAGCGATCCCGTGTACGCGAGAACCATCTTCACCGCAACGAACGACGAGGACCAGATGACAGCAACGAGTAACACCTCCGCTACCGGGAGAAAGGAATGCTCGCAAGGTGTGCGTGATGAACGATCGATGATTGACATGAGGGAGAGATGATAACAGAAATGTTCCAGAGGGTCATTGCCGCTCCTCTTGATGTTGGTCTGTTGGGAGTCATGCGATCACTATCGAAACGGGAAGTAGGTGCTGCTTATCGTGGAAGTCTGCTGTTGCGGAGCGTCGCCAAAACAGATAATATCGTTGTATTGGCGTTTAGCTCGGTGGGAAGAGTTCAATGCGCTGCAATAGGTGGCCAGGAAACAGTGGATCAAATTGGTGTAAGAGTCAGCGGGTTCTTCAGGCATTACGTGCTGAGATGGGCTAATTATGCGACGCGCCTTGCGCGTGAACATGGATTGGACCCACGTGTCTTTATCTTCTTGTATCTCCTCGGATATGCCATTCAGGGGGCGTTTTACCTCCCCTGGCTGAAAAGCCGCGATGTCGACCTCGGCCTCCTTGTCTCTCTCAGGATTCTAGGATTAGTGGGGCCGCTGTACGTGTTGCTGAAGGGAAGGAAGATTGCTGCCGTCCTCAACTTGTCACTTGCGCTGAGCTGGTCTGTGAATACCGCGTGGCACGTCTGCTACTACGTGTATCTCTAGCCAAACCGACACGTTGAACAAAGGGTCAAAAGCCAAGACCTCCACAGAGATACAAGACTCTTTCACCACGAAGGACACGAAGATCACGAAGTGGTAAGAGAACGCAATGCTTGGTCCTGCTCTTGAGTCTGAGAGATGTGGTGTCCGATCCCGTTTAGCGGCCCCCCGAGGTGACATTCCGCAGCAAATAACAGCATTTGACAATGCATCGAACCGTGTTCTTCGTGGTTCACTCCATCCCTTTGGCATGGGGCCTGTATCAACAGGAATTGGAAGTCATTCCCCATTTCGTGTCTGGCAGAGGACCCTTGTCGACGATATAATGCACACATACTTCGGGGGTGTAGCTCTAACTGGGAGAGCGCCCGCCTTGCACGCGGGAGGCTGGCGGTTCGAATCCGCTCACCTCCACTAGCCGTGGCCGATGTTAGAACCGGGGCCAGAACCTCCTCGGTTCTCTTCTTTGATGTTGGAATCCGGTACTCAATCTTGATCTTTTCGTCATTAGTACTGAAAAGTGAACCCCTCAAACGGAGTGCACGTGAAGAATGAGCCACAGAAGGAGAGTAAGTCAACAGCGGCAGGCCTTGTTATTTGGCCCTGTCTATGATCCCCGTGTCTTTCGTTACGCTCCATCGGACTACTGCTCAACCCTGTTTATACACCAGCCTTGCTGCCACGAAGACCGCTTTGAAAGGGGAGTTGGATTAGATCTCCAGAGCCACGAGATTCCAAGTAAGGACCGTGCCATCCACTGACACCGAAGCGAGTAACCTCCCGTCCGGGCAGAAAGCGACTGATTTTAAACTCTCTGTGTGTCCTTTCAGCGTACGCAATATCTGCCCAGTATCCATATTCCAGAGTCTAACTGTCTTGTCCCATGACCCGGAAGCAAGTAACCTCCCGTCCGGGCAGAAAGCGACTGATTCTACACTCTCTGGGTGTCCTTTCAGTGTGCGCAATATCTGCCCAGTATGCACATTCCAGAGTTTAATTGTCTTGTCACTTGATCCGGAAGCAAGGACTTCCCCATTAGGGGAGAAGGTGACTGAGCTTACAACGGATTTGTGTCCTTTTAGGGTGCGTAACGACTTTCCAGTGGACACATCCCACAGCCTGACCGTGTCATCAAAGGATCCCGAGGCGATGGTGTCCCCGTTGGGGGAGAAGGCAACTGACCTTACTCCGAATCTGTATCCTCTCATGGTACGTAACGACTTTCCAGTGGACACATCCCACAGCTTAATCGCGCTATCCAGCGATCCCGAGGCGAGGGTGCGCCCGTCGGGGGAAAAGGCGACCGGCCGCACCCACTCCGTATGGCCGGTGAGGGTGCGTAGCAGGTTCCCTGTTGTTACATCCCACAGGTTGATCGTCTTGTCCAGCGGTTGTCCCGAGGCGAGGGTGTGCCCGTCGGGGGAGAAGGCAACCGACCACACCCTGTTTTTATGACCAATCAAGACTCGCACCATGTTTCCGGTTGCCACATCCCACAGCTTGATCGTGTTATCCCGCGATCCCAAGGCAAGGGTCCTCCTGTCGGGGGAGAAGGCAACCGACCACACCCTGTTTTTATGACCAATCAAGGCTCGCACCATGTTTCCGGTTGCCACATCCCACAGCTTGATCGTGCTATCCTGTGATCCCGAGGCGAGGGTCTTCCCGTCGGGGGCGAAGGCAACCGACCTTACCCAGCTTGTATGACCGATCAAGGCTCGCACCATGTTTCCGGTTGCTACATCCCACAGCTTGATCGTGCTATCCTGTGATCCCGAGGCGAGGGTCTTCGCGTCGGGGGCGAAGGCAACCGAGTTCACCAAGCTCGTATGGCCAGTGAGGGTGCGCAGCTCGCTTCCGCTTGCCATATCCCACAACTTGATCGTGTTGTCCCACGATCCCGAGGCGAGGATCTTTCCGTCGGGGGAGAAGGCAACCGACCTTACCCAGCTTGTATGACCGATCAAGGCTCGCACCATGTTTCCGGTTGCTACATTCCACAGCTTGATCGTGCTACCCTGTGATCCCGAGGCGAGGGTCCTTCCATCGGGTGAAAAGGCAACCGAGTCTACTGAGTCCACCTCTGAGTCCACTGAGTCGGTATGACTGGTGAGGAGGGTACGCACCAGGTTTCCGCTTGCCATATCCCACAACTTGATCGTGTTGTCCCACGATCCCGAGGCGAGGGTCTTCCCGTCGGGGGCGAAGGCAACGGACCACACCCTGCTTGTATGACCGATCAAGGCTCGCACCATGTTTCCGGTTGCTACATCCCACAGCTTGATTGTGTTATCCCGCGATCCCGAGGCGACGCGCTTGCTATCCGGGGAAAAAGCAAGGCATACAACGCTACTGGTGTTGTCCCCAAGGAATCTCACGAGTTCTAAGGTCTTCGTGTCCCACAGCTCCACCCCAATCGATGTGGCCACTCCTAAGTATCTGCCATTGGGCGAAAACCTTATCGCATCGTTTTGAGAACTAATCGCCCCTAACCCCATCCGTGCCACCGCCCCATCTGGAAGGGGTATTCCCTCGGAAACCACATGCAGAACCATTGGGACCACCTCTGGGACCATTATATCACTCCTACAGAGATCTCTGTGAACCGGCTTACGAACGCCAAGGAACTCTCTTCCTGTATAGATTATGTTTCGCTTATGAATCATGGCATAAGTGGTCTCAGAGCCCCAGGTCCCGAGACGAGGAGCTTCTTGTTCGGAGAGAAGGCGATCGAGTTTACCAAGAGCAGAGCACTGCATACCAACGACCGAGCGTTGGTAAAGGGGAAGAACGGAAGTATCATTCGTAAACACATGGGTCACTGGCACATTCCTCAGTCGGGGCCAGCCAAGATCCAGTCATTCTACAAGGAGACGTTCAATGAGTACCTGAACTTCCATCATGCGTGTGGGTTCGCTACAGAGACGATGGATGAGAAGGGAGAGTTCAAGAAGAGATATGAAGATTACCTGACACCGTTCGAGAAGCTCCAGAGCTTGCCCAAGCCCGAGCAATTCCTCAAAGAAGGGGTAACGATGGAGTCCTTAGAGGAGGTGGAACAACAACGCAGTGACATTAAGTATGCCAAGCTGGTGCAGGAGAAGAAGATGGCGCTATCTCGTTCCTTCTCCAAACCCGGTATATTGACCTAGCAGCTCACGCGCTTATGCCACCTGATGACTGAAACGGATCCACAGGTTTGCCGAGAAGCTACAACGCGGGCATGGATCTATCAAGGCGTCTTTATTCTTGGTTCGGCCCTTCTTGTAGGAGTAAGGATCATGGAGTGGAGAAGCGAGAGAAGTTGCTGCTGATAGGTCACGAACGCCATCTCTACGATGTCTCGATCCATCAGGACCGCCTGACTTCCGACCCCACCCAGCTGCAAACTAAAGGACAGTTGCCGCTAGTAACCCAACGGAAGAGGATGTTGTGTCGCCTGTTCAAGGCGTCTTGATTAAAGCGAAGGGTTTGCCCTATAATTGCAGCATGTTCACAAGGCGTTTTGGTTGGTTGCGATGGGTAGTCCCTGCGGTTTTCTCCGCCTCGTTGTTAGTCCTCTTCATACCCCTGCAACTTAGCGGAAGGGTTGAGAACGCACTGGGAATAGGTGGATTCGTGGGCGTAGTCGCCAGCCTCCTTCTGATGTCGTATGGGACCATAGAACAGCTACGCGATGTTGGGTTGAGACGTCGACCAGTGTTCTGGTTCTACATGCACCCGGAACCTGTAATGGAGAATCAAGGAAGCGAGAGGCTCAAGGCACTCACCCTCTTTCGCAACCTGAGCAGGGTTCCGATCAAGATGTACGTGGATCTCTGTCCTTCTATCTATGGACGTCGTGCCTCTAGTGAATCACTGGGAACGAAGTACACCGGCAAGGAGTTCGTCCTCCTCGGTCCGGAAGACAATATGAACGGCAACTTCTCGATCTCCCGGCTACTGGTTGAGAATGGTGAGGATGCGAAAAGCATGCGAGAGAAATCGACTGCCGACAATCGCACGACGCAACTGAGACTCAGCATCAAGATTAGCTGCGAGGATCAGCATGGTGCTTCATTCGTGGAGCTGGAAGAGATCTACTACTATTTCGACTTTGCAATAGGCAAGAATGGTGTATGGGTCTATGATGGCTAGAGTTCGTCGCTGTTCAGAAGCTGGTGATCAATAAGGACAAGGGTGGCAGAAGATGCTCAGGAGGTGGAGGCGAATGCCAAGCCCCATTACCACTCCCTATTCGGACAAGTTCCCTGTAGCTAAGTACGAATCAGTGCATCAACGGATGGGCCCGTACCAACCGCAGCATGCTAAGCTGTACCAACACTACGCTGGTGGTTGGAATGCAGTTCGGTTCCGCTCGATCGGGTGTGAGAGATGCCTGACGGAGTACACGAGACTGTTCGCCCAACATGGCGCTGCGCCAGTCGCGCATGTTCATATAGCTCAGGAGAACGCTCTGTATGGCTTTTTCTCCTACGCGCAATCCATCATTGAGAGCTGGTTCTTTGCCATGCACGCTGTCGCCTCCATGGATCAGTCAAGCGCATTTCCAATGGCGACAAGTGCAGATCTCAGAGGCGTTACGCCCGTTGCCGTCTCCAAGCGATTCGCGAGCACTTACCTAGGCTCCTCGATCTCAGATGCGATGAATGTCGTTCTCTCGGATTGTGTATATGCCGAATGGAAGAAGTTGAGGAACCTTCTTCAGCACCGTGTGTCACCAGGACGCCATCAATACTATCCGCCTCGTACAACTCCAGCGGATGCAGATTGGGTAGGAATGGACCTTGTCTTGGATCAGTGTACTTTGTCCAGTCGATATCCTTGGCTTATGTCTACTGTGGGCGCACTGGTCCGAGCGAGTGACGACTTCACCCAGCAGACATTCTAGGTCCGGAGAGAAAGCAATGGCCTACCAGCATGCTGCAAGATGGGTGACTTTCGGGCAACAGCAGGAGGTGCATAGCGTTGCTGCGAGTTGGGTTCTTCAATCGTTCACCCAGGCTCCACAGCCTTTCCTTTTTGCTCTACTTGGGAAATCAGGTCATCAGCGGCATACTTTGTCTGCAGAGTCATCAGCGGCGGGCCGATCACTTAGGAATGCTTGATCAACTGTCCGCATTGCGATAGATTCCTCTCTTTGTGACACTGGGAGGAGATCATGTCAGTAATCCGGGTCACGCTGGTTGAGGCGGATGAGAGTGAAGCGATCTGGATTGCGAGCTTCGACATGGATGCAATCTGTAGCTATCGACGTCGTGAGACGTGGGGCAATGCTTACCGAAAGCCAAACACCTACGCGGGGCTGGACTCACGCGAAGTCCGCGAGCCGTTCCTACGCAGCGATTCCAGGTGTTGATCCATTGCTCTGTCAGGATTGACTTTCACACAAGCTCTGGCGAATATTGGCTCCAGCCCACCCGGGGATAAGAGGAGATAGTTGCTATACCTGAGAAAGGGAGCCTGGCGAAAGAGACTGGTCCGAAGAAGGACTTGATTCAACGCCTGCGTAAGGCGCAACCTTGCGGATGTGGAGCAAGTGATGGTGGGTGAACAGTACTGCATCAATAGCCCAAAGCAAATTACAGCAGTGCAGGCCTCGCTGTCCAAGGTGGCCTACGCACTCGCCGACTCGCACATGAAACACTGTGTACGCGGCGTGATCGAGGCGCGAAAGGGGGAGCCGAAGGTCAACGAGCTGTTGGAGACACTAGAATACCTGAAGCACTTCTGGCTTATCGCATGAGACAAGTGATAAGCTGGCAGCAATTCTGACATCCCTCAGGAAAAATCAGGCAGTTGGTAAGGAGTGCTGCAATGGAGGGAAGGCCATACTTCAGTTGTCAGCAGCTTGTCTCCGTGTGTAGATCTGGTATCGTTGTTTTGGGTGAGCTGCATGTGGAGATTCATCAGTGTTCCTTTGATTCCGTGGGGGAGTTTTGGACAACAAAGAGATAAGGAGTGATTTTCCGCTGGCGAGAAAGGTCATCTATCTTGACAGCGCAGCTACGAGCCTCACCCCGATTTCCGTGATCGAGGGGGTGGCGGAATACTACAGGGAATACAACGCCAACACAGGACGAGGTGTTCATCACCTCTCTCAGATCGCCGGGGCGAAGTATTTGGCGGCCCGTCGTAAAATCGCCACGCTCATCGGGGGGAAGGAAGAAGAGATTATCTTCACCCAAAGCGCTACATATGCGATAAATACTGTGGCACAAGGGATTTCTTTGCAACCAGGGGATCGTATTGTGACGACTAACCTGGAGCATCACTCAAATTTTCTCCCTTGGCTGCGGCTAAGGGAGCGAGGAGTCGAGGTAACCGTCGTCAAAGCCAGTGCAACAGGGCATTTGGAGTTGGATGACTTCCAGAGTGCGATCGATGAGAAGACGAAACTAGTGGCGGTTACGCACGTTTCTAACGTGTTGGGAACGATTACTCCCATAGCTAAGCTCTCCGCGCTTTGCCATGAGAAGGGGGCGTTACTCCTTGTCGATGGCGCCCAGTCGGTGCCGCATATGCCGGTCGATGTCGAGCGGCTAGGGTGTGATTTCCTCTGCTTTTCCGGCCATAAAATGCTCGGACCAACCGGAACTGGTGTGCTGTGGGTGAGGGAGGATCTGCTCTCCCAGTTTTCTCCGCTGGTCGTGGGCGGCGGCGCGATCGAGGATGTATCGATGGATGAATACGTGCTTGCTCCGGGATACACGGGCTTTGAGGCGGGCACTCCCAATATAGCCGGGGTGATAGGTCTGGGACGGGCAGTCGATTACTTGAATGCCCTCAGCATGGAATGGGTGGAGGCGCATGAGGCGCGTCTGACCGAGCAGCTGCTCAGCGGGCTAGAGCACATCGAGAGGGTGAAGATTGTCGGTGAGAAGGGCGCGCGCGGCCGGATCGGCGTAGTACCATTTGTCGTAGAGGGCATGCATCCACACGATGTGGCGCTACTACTCGACGAAGCCGCCGGGATCTTGGTGCGCTCAGGACATCAGTGCGCCTTACCGTTGATGAAGGAACTAGGGCTGAAAGACGGGGTGGTACGCGTCTCCCTTTACTTGTATAACACGGAGGAGGAGGTAGAGATCCTACTAACCACGCTTAATAAGGCTCTCTCTCGTACATAGACGACCATGAACATGAAGAAGGAATTCGCTTGTCAGCGATTGATGGATGGCAAGATTACCTCGGTAATGGATGCCGTCGCGACCGAAACCCCTCTTTCTGTCTTCATCAACGGTCGCCATTTTGTAACGGCCATGATCAGCCCGCAGATGGTCTCGGAGTTTGTCTTTGGGAATCTCTACTCCTCAGGCGTGATCCATGAGCTTTCGGAGGTAGACGTATTGGAGGTGAAAGAGGGAAGCGTTCATGTCTTGATTCCCGGGTATGATCTTTCATTGCATGCGCCCAGGCGATTGATTGTGAGTGGCTGCGGCGGCAGTTCGTCCTTCTTGGACGAAGCATCGATTCCCACTGTTAGTACGTCTTTGCACATCACCGTTGAGGTACTAACCGCGGGTGTGCATGATGCCCTTGGCTCCTCTCTTCACCGCGCTACGGGCGGTGTCCATTGTGTAGGCTTGGTCGACAAGAGCGGTGCGCTCTGTCTTGTTGAGGATGTAGGCAGACACAATGCGGTGGACAAAGCGATTGGGTACGCGTTGACCAAAGGAATAGATTTTGCTCACGTGTTCCTTGCGTCAACGGGGCGGATATCCTCGGAAATAGTGTATAAGTGTGCCGTGGCAAATATACCGCTTGTTATCTCTCGTGGAGCGGTAACTAGTCTAGCGATCGAGGTTGCGAAAAAGGCGGGATTGACGGTCATCGGATTTGCTCGCGGCGGGCGGATGAACATCTACACAGGTGAGGAGAGGATATGGAGGAGCGATATTCTAGACAGGTGATCCTCCCGCAGTTCGGCCTTGAGGGGCAGGAGAAGCTCTCCGGGAGCCGGGTGGCAATCATCGGTTGTGGAGCGCTTGGTTCCGTGGTAGCGAACACGCTCGCCCGTGCCGGCGTGGGACATATCGCCATCATCGATCGTGATTTCGTTGAGCTCAACAACCTTCAGCGCCAGGTCTTGTTTGACGAAGCCGATGTCGGGCGACCAAAAGCGATCGCCGCTTACGAGGAGCTCAAGCGGATCAACTCAAGTATCACCCTAGAGCCGGTTGTAACAGACGTAAATCACACGAATATTGAATCCTTGATTCGGGACGTTGACCTTGTCTTGGACGGTACCGACAACTTTCACACGCGGTTCGTGGTGAACGATGCCTGCGTGAAACACGGGATTCCATGGATATATACGGCGGCGATCGGGACAAGCGGCATGCTGATGCCCATTCTACCGGATGGACCGTGCTTGCGGTGTCTCTTTGCCAGTCCTCCTCCTGCCGGGGCTCTTCCTACCTGTGACACGGCGGGGGTGTTGAGCACCGCTCCTCTGGTTGTCGCTGGCTGGGAGAGTACCGAGGCGATCAAACTTCTACTGGGGGAAGCCGGAGAATCACGATTGGTGACGATTGATGTGTGGGAGCAGACTTTTTCCACCCTGGAAGTGGAGAAGGCGGCAGAGTGCGTCTGCTGCGGGAAGAGGGAATTTGAGTTCTTAAATGCGGAGAAAGAAGAGATCATCACATCGCTCTGTGGGCGAAATGCTATTCAGATCACACCGGCAATGCCTGGGAAGATATCTCTACCGGAGCTTGCCGCTAAGCTCTCCCCGCTGGGGGAGGTGGAGCAGACAGAATACATTCTAGTCTTCCGCGCACACGGCAAAGAGATCTCGGTGTTCGCGGACGGCCGCGCGATCATCAAGGGGACGGATGATGCCAAGCTGGCACGCTCCTTGTATGCGCGCTACATTGGTGTATAGAGGAAGGAGGATACTGATGAGCGATAAATTGGCTGTAATCTTGGTATCCGCTGATCCAAAGGTACTCGAGATGGGGCTGATGTATGCCAGGAACGCCGTCAAACAGGGATGGATGAACGATACGTTGCTCTATTTCTTTGGCCCATCAGAGGTGACAATCAGCACCGATCCCGATCTGCAAGCGGCAGTGCGGGAGATAATCGCGGAGGGCACAATCCCTGTTGCCTGCAAATGGTGCTCGGATAAGTACGGTGTGAGCGATCTGCTCATCAAACTGGGCTGTAGCGTTGATTATGTGGGAGCCCCCATCTCGAAAGCGATTCAAGATGGGTACGTGCCGATGACGTGGTAGGTAGGGTCAATAGGAGGCTGTAAGATGAAGACGCTGCAATCCGACAATAGCATCTATGCGTTCGCGCCCAGCATGGACCCTGTTCTCACTGTATCACCGCCTGAGATGGTGATCTTCGAGACGATCGATGCGTTTGGCGGGCAGATCAGGACTTCGGAAGATAAGCTTGAGAACCTGGATTTCTCCAGAGTAAACCCAGCAACTGGTCCGCTGTCTATCAAGGGAGCGATGCCCGGTGATACGCTCGCCATTCACATCGAGAAGATCGAACTGCCGGAACAAGGGGCGATTGTAACCGGTGAAGGGATGGGCGTACTTGGCGATGAGGTAGAGGGGCACGCAACGAAGATTCTTCCGATCAGAGACGGGTACGTCCACTTCGACTACCTCAAGCTCCCAATCTGCCCGATGATCGGGGTGATCGGCGTCGCTACCGGGGGAGAGGCTTTCCCTACGGGGAGCGCTCACCGGCATGGTGGGAACATGGACACAAAGGAGATTGGAGAAGGGACAACGCTTTATCTTCCTGTCTTTCAGCCGGGCGGATTGCTGGCGACGGCACTCTGCGTGAGATATTGCAGAAAGCGATGGAGATTGAGCAGGCGACGAAGCGATTCTACGAGGAGAAGGCTGCATCCGTGGATGATGATAAGGTGAAGGATCTCTTCACCAAGCTAGTAAAACAGGAGACCAGTCACTACCTCCTGGTGAGCAGCCTGGCCGAGTACTTCGATCGTCCAGCGGAGTGGGTCGAGTCGGCCGAGTTTGGCCTGCGACCGGAGTACTAGGAGTCTTCAATCTCTATCTTGAGAGGCCATCGCCCCATTCCGTGTTTCTCGGGCTGCGTTACCCGTGCTTGAAGTAAGGATTCCAACACAGGAGCCTCACGATTTCCTCATCATCCCCCCACACTGGGTAGGTAAAGTGAGAATAGTAGGTTGCATCGCGAAACAGAATGTGGAGTTCTGTATGCAGTCGCATCCAAGGAGCCTTCTAAGATGGTTATGTTCAGTCAACGTGGAAACGGGCACGCTCCGAATTGGTTGATAGCTGCCATGCTGTTGATCAGCCTGGCGGGAGTCTTGTTGCTTATCGGGTGTACGACAAATGCAGCGCTTGACGAGTCAAGCGGTCTCGGAGAGGTGACGATGGCCAATAAGAACGATGTGCAGACGATGACCGTGCCGAGTGGTTCATCGCAGCAGGAGAAGACTACGGAAGCGATCTTCTCTGGTGGGTGCTTCTGGTGTATGGAGTCAATTTTCCAGCCGTTGCCCGGAGTTACAAATGTCACATCCGGATACACCGGTGGGAGCCTGTCTAACCCGACCTATGAGCAGGTCTCGACAGGTACCACGGGACACTTCGAATCCATCCTTGTGCGCTATGACTCAACCAAGATTTCGTATGAAGAGCTGCTCGACGTCTTCTGGCGACACATTGATCCTACCGATACGGGCGGTCAATTTCATGATAGAGGCAGCCAATACCGCACAGCCATTTTCTATCTGGACGATAAGCAGAAAACCCTTGCCCAGGACACGAAAAATGGGCTGGAAGAATCCGGCATTTTCGACAAACCCATCGCTACGCTGATCCTCCCCGCGCAGGAATTCTACGCCGCTGAAGAGTACCACCAGGACTACTACAAGAAGAACGCTCTTCGTTTCAATTCCTATCGTGCAGCATCGGGACGACAGAACTTTTCAAATAGAGTGTGGGTGGGACACGAGGATTTCTCCTTCTTTCCAATGAATGCAAAACCATGGCTGCACTTCGAGAAGCCCTCGCTGGATGAGTTGCAACAAATATTAACGCCACTCGCGTACTCTGTGACCCAGGAGAACGGGACCGAGCCGCGGTTCAACAATGAGTACTGGGATAATCACCAGGAAGGGATCTACGTGGATGTGGTCTCCGGCGAGCCCCTGTTCAGTTCCCAGGAGAAGGTCGATTCCGGCACGGGTTGGCCTAGTTTCACCAAACCACTGGAACTAGGTAGCATCATGGAACGGGAAGATAGTAGCTTCTTTCCAGTGCGCACCGAGGTGCGCAGCCGATACGGTGACTCGCATCTCGGACATGTGTTCAGAGATGGCCCTCCGCCCACGTATCTTCGTTACTGTATTAATTCCGCCGCACTTCGGTTTATACCTGTGGAGGAGATGGAGAAAGAGGGATACGGAGAATACCGGCGGTTGTTTACCGCAGAGGACAAGTAATAGGGGTGCCGACATTTCCTTTCCGTCCTTGGTTTCTAGCGACAGATCCCGGTTGTTTTTGGTATCTGTCCGGACCACGGTGGTCCTCAGTGAAGGCGAGTTAACGGAGGCTTGCTCAGCGACGTGTGAATACGCGAAGTAGAACTATGCTAGGAGTACGTCGAGGAGCATCATTAAGGCGAAGCCGGCCATCACTACAAAGGGGGCGAGCCATTCGTGACCGTTTCTGTGTCTCTAGGGGATAATTTCATCGGAGATGACAAAGAGCATCGCCCCGGCGGCAAAGGCCAGTCCCCATGGAAGGATTGGCTTGGCAATCAGGACGAGCGAAACACCGAGCAACCCGACGATCGGCTCGACTAACCCAGTCAGTGTGGAAGCAAGAAGTATCGAATCTTGTTTGGCATTTGACCCAAGTAGTGATCCCTTGTATAACGTTATTTTTAGGAGTATAGTTCGAAAGTATGAATAACACATTCGGAGTGCACCTACCTGGATAGACTCCGCCAAGACCAGAAGATTGAATTCAGCGAACCGGGACGCTACCGCGTCCTTCTTGAGCATATTGACGTACATCGCTACTTCCTTGGGTTAGAAAAGAAGCGGGCAAGGCGAGGGGCACCGCATCGATCTCTCCGCAAGCCAGCATCCGATGGTAGTCTTCATAGATGTTTGGACGAACCCCGGTGTCTTTTTGAATCACATCCGCTAGCCTTTCAGCCTTGGCCTGTGTCCGGTTACACAGAGAAACGACCCTAAAATCCTCCGAGAGCAGTGCCAGCGCTGGCCAATGCATCAAGCTTACGATTACGCCCGTGCCAATTATCCCGATCCGGATCGGTTCGATGATGTTATCCTTCTTTCGTCCGCGCAGAAACAAGCATTCTACCCTGCGTTCTTCTTGGGAAGCCATATCCCGTTCTCTGAGATCACGCTGGCGTAGAAGCGGGCACTCTCCTTAATGATCCTTCTCTGCGTAGAAAAGTCCACGTACACGATTCCGAAACGTTTTCCGTAGCCATGCGCCCATTCAAAGTTATCGAGGAGGGACCAGGCGAAATAGCCCCGGACCGGCATCCCGGCGGAGATAGCCCTGTGTACCTGAAGGATGTGATCCCGCAAGTAGGCGATGCGTTTCTCGTCCCGCACAATATCTTCTGGCTCTATCTGGTCCGGATAAGCGGCGCCGTTCTCGGCCACGAAGTACATGGGAAAACGGTACTCGAAATGCAGCCTCCCCAAGATCTCGTACAGCCCCTCCGGGTACACCTCCCATCCCATGTCCGTGCGCTCGTTGCGGGGGGCCACTTCCTGAGGAAGCTTGCTCTCCGGGGAGTGTATTACTAGGCGTGTGTAGTAATTCACCCCCAAAAAATCGATGGGTACCGCAATACGGTTCATGTCCCCGTTTGCAACAAAGTCCATAGGACGGTTGAAATATCGAACCATGTCCTCCGGATATCCCCGGTCGGCCAAGGGATCCAAGAACCAGCGGTTCAGCCTCCCATCAGCGAGCCTGGCCGCCCTGCGGTCGGCCAGATCCCGGGAGGCAGCATGCACCGGTGCCAGGTTCAAGACTATGCCCACCTGTGCATCGGGGATGAGTTCCCTCAGAAGAGTCACCGTCATGCCATGAGCCAGGAGCTGGTAATGGGCCACCCGCAGGGCCTCGTCGAGGTCCTGATGGCCGGGGGCATGCTGTCCTTCGAGGTGGCCGACGAACGCGGTCACGTACGGTTCGTTTACTGTCATCCAAGAATGCACCCGGTCGCCCAGCTTTTTAGCCAGGAGTTCCGCGTATTCCAGGAAGGCGTCCACAATGGAACGAGAGGACCAGCCGCCTTCGTCCTGGAGGGCCTGGGGAAGATCCCAGTGGTACAGCGTGAGGAAGGGCTCGATCCCCGCTTCGAGGAGGGCGTCCACCAGGCGGGAGTAGAAATCGAGGCCCTTGGGGTTTGGCTGACCGCGACCTCGCGGGAGGACCCGTGGCCACGAGACCGAAAACCGGTATGTCTTGAGCCCAAGCCTGCGCATAATGGCGACGTCGTCACGGAACCGGTGATAATGGTCACAGGCTGTGTCCCCCGTGTCGTCACCGGAGATCTTCCCCGGCGTGTGTGAGAAGCGATCCCATATGGACTCTCCTTTTCCGTCCTCGTTCCATGCCCCCTCGATCTGGTAGGCTGAAGTGGCAGCCCCCCACAGAAAGCCTTTCGGAAATTTCGCCTTCAAGATTACAGCGCCCCCTATCTCATCATAACTTCTACACTATGATTCTTGCCATCAGCAAGTGCCGGTATCACATTGCCTACGATCTCCTTCCCGTCCACCTTGACGGACTGTACGCCCCTGCAAACATGGGAGGGGTTACGAACCTCTATTTCGTACCGCGTGTTTCGAAACCACCGCAATGCCTTGAAGCCGTCCCAGGCACTGGGAATACAGGGGTCGATAAGGAGCCCCTGATAAGTGGGCCTTATCCCCAGGATCCACTGGGTGATCGCCACGTAGTTCCAGGCCGCAGTGCCGGTAAGCCAGGAGTTCTTCGCCTCGCCGTGGGTAGGTGCATCCTTGCCAGCGATCATCTGGGCGTAGATATATGGTTCGCAGCGGTGGATCTCGCTGATCACCTCTCGGGTCGACGGGTTGATGCGCAGGTAGTAATCGTGCGCACGGTCGCCGTTTCCCAGTATCGCTTCGGCGATCATGATCCAAGGGTTAGTATGGCAGAAGATGCCGGCGTTCTCTTTGTAGCCAGGCGGGTAAGAAGAGATCTCGCCGAGGTTGATGTAATAGCGCGAATAGGCCGGCTGATGGAGGACAATGCCATGGGACGTTGCCAGGCGCTCGTAGACCGATTGGAGCGCCTGTTCAGCTTTGCCGTCGTCTAGCCCGATGCCAGCCATGATGCAGAAACCCTGCGGCTCGATGAAGATCTGCCCTTCCTCACACGTGTGCGAACCCACTTTGTTGCCGAGCGCATCGTAGGCGCGAAGGAACCAGGCGCCATCCCAGCCGTGCTTGAGCACTGTCCGCTCCATCTCGTGGGCCACCTCAAGGTGACGCTGGGCGTCCTCTTTCCTTTCAAGATGCTTACTTAGCGTGGCCATCTCTCTAGCTGCCAGTACAAACATACCGCCAATGAGTACAGACTCTGCTACATTTCCATCCTGGTGCAGGTTAGCTGTTTGGAAGGACTCATCCGGGTCATCGGAGAAGGTGTTCAGGTTCAAGCAGTCGTTCCAATCGGCACGGCCAATGAGCGGTAGCCCATGCGGACCCAGACGGTCGAGCGTGTACTGAAGGCTGCGTTGCAAGTGCTCGTAAAGCGGCGATTCGGTGCCTGTGCGGTTCCCGTAGACAACTGGCTCGTCCAGAATGCTCCAATCGCCCGTCTCTTTGATGTACGTGGTAACGCTCAACACGAGCCAAAGAGGATCATCGTTGAAGCCGCTGCCAATCTCATTATTGCCGCGCTTGGTCAGTGCCTGGTACTGGTGGTAGGCCCCACCATTGTCCAACTGTGTGGCGGTCAGGTCGAGGATACGTGCCCGCGCCCGTTCCGGCACCATGTGGACAAAGCCGAGGAGATCCTGGTTCGAGTCTCGGAAGCCCATCCCCCGTCCGATCCCCGATTCGAAGAGCGATGCCGAACGTGAGAGGTTGAAGGTTACCATGCACTGGTAGGGATTCCAGATGTTCACTATTCGGTTGGTGTGCTCATCAGGAGTGTCGACTTGGAGCGTAGAGAGGAGGTCCTCCCAGTAATTTCGCAAAACATCGAAGGCGGCGTCTACCTTCTCAGGCTGGAGGTAAGCCTCGATCACGGGATGCACCGTGCGCTTGTTGATGCGCAACGAATCAGGCGGGGCGAACTTCTGATCGGGTAGATTTTCATGGTAGCCGAGGAGGAAGATCACGCGTTTCTGCTCTCCCGGCTCCAACGTTAACCGGATGTGGTGCGAGCCCATGGGCGCCAAACCGTGGGCGATGGAGTCTTCCGCGCGTCCATTTTCTACAGTCTCCGGGCGGTCCCATCCGCGGTATGATCCCAGGAACGTCTCGCGCTGCGTGTCAAACCCCGCCAGTGGCTCAGAGCAGGCGAAGAAGGCAAAGTGGTTACGACGCTCGCGGTACTCCGTCTTGTGGTAGATTACCCCCTCCTCGACCTCAACCTCCCCCGTGTTGTAGTTGCGCTGGAAGTTGGTTGCGTCGTCGTAAGCATCCCAAAGGCAAAACTCAACAGCAGAGAAGATCGAGAGATCGACCGCCTTGGCGCGATGGTTGACCAGCGTGAGATCCCAGACCTCCAGCGTCTCTCCCACCGGCACGAAGTAGCGCGTCTGTGCCTCGATGCCACAGTAGGTTGACCCGATGATCGTATATCCGAGCCCGTGACGGCAGACGAAGTCTGTAAGAGGGGTGTTCGTTGGCCTCCAGGATGGTGACCAGAAAGTGCCGGTGGCGTTGTCGCGCACGTAGACATAACGTCCCCCCACATCGAGCGGCACGTTGTTGTAACGATAACGAGTCAGCCTACGCAGGCGTGCATCTCGGTAGAAGGAATAACCACCTGCCGTGTTTGAGATCAACCCTATGTAGTCACTCGTACCGAGGTAGTTTAACCAGGGGATTGGCGTGTCCGGACGGAGGATGACGTACTCCCGTTCCTTGTCATCAAAGTGTCCGTACTTCATTGTGCCCCGCATGACCGGCGCACGACGAGTTCCGTAGGAAGGACTATCCGCTCGACTGCTGTCGCGCCCTTCAGCCCACGCTCAAGCCGATCAATAAGGACGTCCACAACGAGCTGGCCAAGTCGTTCGATCGGCTGGCGGACGGTGGTTAACTCTGGCTCGATCGTCATGGCGGAGGGGATGTCGTCGAACCCAATAATACATATATCTTCAGGAATTCGCAGACCCTTGTCTCGTATCGCCTTAATCGCTCCAATCGCCATGGAGTCACTCGCCACGAAGACCGCGGTCGGCTTATCAGGAAGCAGGCGGAGCATCGCGGCTCGCGCACCGACCTCCGTGAAATCCCCCTCCACCACTGCCCAATCGTCCACAGAGAGGTGATGTGCCGCCATGACGTCCCTAAACCCCTGAAGTCGATCCTGAGAGGGGGTCATGTCAAGCGGTCCTGTGATCATCGCTATCCGCTTGTGCCCCAGGCGGATCAAGTGTTCGGTCGCCATCCGTGCCCCACCGATGTTGTCCACATCGACATACGGTACGCGGTCGTCTGGATGCCTACCGATGCTGATGAAGGGGATCGACTCTTCAAGGAGTGTCGGAATCAGCTGGTCGTCGAGCGATGCATTGGCCACGACAGCGCCGTCGAGGTACCCGCTTCGTAGGACCCGGTCATACATGACGCGCGGATCGACCGATGACGTGAACAGCGACAGAATGAGTTGATATCCTCGTCTGTTGCACGCTTCTGTTGCTCCACGCAACATCAGCGGGAAGTAGGCGTCGATGAACAGTCTAGTCACCGCCTCTGGAATGATCATCCCCAGTATGTGGGTTCTGTTGGTCGCGAGGCTCCTCGCGACGCCGTTCGGCCGGTAACCGCACTTCTTGATCGCCTGCTGCACTCGAGTTCTGGTCGCCTTACTCACATTAGGGTGGTTGTTGATGACACGGGAGACGGTGGACCGTGATACACCTGCAATTCTTGAGACTTCGTCTAGCGTAGGCACCATCCAACCTCCTGCGATTGTTGAGAGCGCTCCCAAGCATAGCATGTTCTGAGATCCTAATCAATGTTGCATGTGAGAACAGCCTGTCAAATGGGTGATCGGTGTCTGCAGCACTCAGCCTGGTGTCTGCCTATGGATGGGCAGAACTCTCGCGGGGTGAAGTCTCATCCTCTATCGTTCCGTTGCGCGTGCTCACAGGCGATGCCTTGAGCTTCGCCCACAATCAATTCTCGTAGTCTGTGCTGTCTTTCCAGCACATTTGTCCTTGGGAGCGATACCAGAAAATTAAGCTGGTCGACACTTGCATTCCCCTCCACGAGCAACTGTCTGCACAGAAATCCAAGACCTGCTATATGGCATAAAACACCCAATTATTAGCTATTATGGCTGTAGAATGGGAATACAGGATACTTAATGCATTGTGTCGTGCATGGGACAACTCTCAGTCTTGACAGGCGGGCTGTTGCGTCGTATACTCGGGAGCGCTTCCAAAGGAGGCTACGATCATTGGAGAAAGTTGCCAACAGAACCGGCGTGTCTGCCTTAATAGTTTCCAGTGTTATCAACGATCATCCCAGAGTGCAGCCAAAGACGAGGAAACGCCTCATCGAAGACGGTGGATACCGTCCGTTCGCCCTTTTTCGTGGTCTCACAACAAATGCTACCCGAATTCCTGCAATAATCACCTTAAAAGCCAAGTCCACTAGGTCCGAAAACTGTCATGGGGGTGATATGGTAACGTAGAGAAAACAGAAGCTAACGCGGAAGACAAACCTGCTTTTCTCGTAGCGGGGTGCCACACCTGCGCTTTATCTGTCGAAAGCAGATCTCGGCAATTTGTGCCGAGGAACACAACAAAAAAGGAGGAAGAATAATGTTTGCGAATAAGAAATGGATGAGTTTGTTTACTCTGGTGATCATCGCCAGTATAGGGCTCTTGGTATGTGCTGCACCGACGTCCGTTACAACTCTGCCTCGCAATGAAACCCTGTACTCCAATGGTCAACAGTGGGGTCCGGTTGTTGGCTGGAATCCCTACTCTTCCAGCATGAATAACGCCATGGCTGTAACCCAGCAGGACAGCGCCCGCGTCATCATGTTTGAAACCCCATACCTGTACAACATGGTCGATGGCAAGGTCTATCCTCTGCTGGCGGATGGTCCGTATACATGGGACGCAGGACAGACAAAGATCACCTTCAATCTCAAACAAGCGGCATATTGGAGCGACGGTACCCCGGTGACCGCGGCGGATGTTGCCTATACCTGGGATGCCAACATCAAGTACGCAACCAATGCCGGCAATAACTTCAAAGATTACATCCTCTCTGTCACAGCGGTTGATGCCCAGATGGTCGTAGTCAAGGCCAAATTGGATGCTGACGGCAAAGCGCTCAATCCTCTGATGGTCGCTGCTTACCTGAGCGGCAACTATGTCATCCAGAAAGCCTGGACCCAAAAACTGGAAGAGCGCGCTGGTGGCGATGCCACCAAGTTCTTGGCTGATACCGCTGAAGACGTTGTTTACTCCGGTCCTTACCACAAGTTCTTCGCGGACGATACGAAGGTTGTCTACGTTCGTGATGACATGTACTGGGGCCAGAGTGCCTCCATGTGGGGCAAGCTGCCTACTCCGAAGTACCTGGCACATGTGATCTTCAAGGATAACGCCGCCGGTTCTGTTGCTTTGGCACAAGGTGAAGTGGATGTCAGCCAGCAGTTCAACTCCAACATTCAGGTTTTGTGGCTCAACTATGGGCTGCCCATCTCCACCTACCTTCCCGAGGCACCCTATGGCATTGGCGCCAGCCTGCCAACAGCCTACTACAACCTGAAGTCCTATGGTTTGGACCAGCTTGCGGTCCGCAAAGCCATTGCCATTGCGGTTGACTATCCCACGATCATTGCCAACGCCATGACCAACCAATCGGCCACCTTCGATCAGGTTCCACGCTCACTGATGAACCCAACCCCTGGCGAGCAGGCCCTGTACGACCACGATGCCGTCAACGACCTGCAATGGGCTGGCAACGACATCGAAGGCGCCAAGAAACTGCTCGATGATGCCGGGATCACCGATACCAATGGTGATGGCTGGCGTGAATACAACGGTCAAAAGCTCAGCTATGTAGCCACCTGCCCCAATGGCTGGTCTGACTGGCAGGCTTCGATTGAAGTGGTTGCTGCCGCCGGTAAAAAGATCGGTATTGACATCACCAGCAACTACCCTGAATGGTCCGTTTATCAGACCGTCGTCACTACATCAGATGCGCCTCTCCCCGCCGGCTATGACATCTTGATGATGTGGAGTGACGGCGCTGGCCCGACCCAGCCTTGGGGTCGTATCCGCCATTTGTTGAGTTCTGAATTCGTCGGTATAGCGAACAACTGGAACGGGAACTGGGGCCAATATAGCAATCCCAGGGTCGATGAGTTGGTCCAAGCAATTCCCAGTGAAACCGACCCCGCCGAGCTGAAGGAAATGTACACGGAATTGGTCAAGATCTACCTGACCGATATTCCCTCCTTCACGCTCATGTACCGTCCCCAAAGTTTCCATGCGGTGAACGAGAGTGTTTGGACAGGCTTCCCCCACCAGGGTGATGGAACCAGCCCGCCCGTCCCGCCGCTCAACCTGACGGACGGTTGGAGTATCGCGGGCCTGTATAACCTAACGTTAGTTAATCCGTAACGCATGCTGTAACAAAACAACCATGTTCCGCGAATACCGGAACATGGTTGTTGTTTCTAGATTGACGAGGAGATTGCGTTGAAAGGATACCGAAGATATTTTCTTAACAAGGCCCTTTGGTTCTTAGTCACTCTTGTTTGTGCCTTCATATTGAATTTCTTCCTGCCCCGATTGATGCCGGGAGATCCTGTGGCAGCCATCGTAGCAAGGATGGCCCAAGGCATGAGCAATGCGACCGGAGTTCAAGCGATTTACCAACAATACACGGAGTTGTTTGGCACCAACAAACCCCTGCTCCAACAGTTCTTCATTTATGTGAACAATGTGCTTCACGGTAATTTTGGTTTCTCATTCAGCTTCTATCCCAGAACAGTGGCAAGTGTTATCAAGTCTTCCATCTGGTGGACGATCTGTCTGCAGTTCCCGGCGATCATCGTCGGCTGGCTGATCGGGAACACGCTCGGGGCGCTGGCAGCTTATCGCAAAAAAGGGTTTGATAAAGTGCTCATGCCCGTCAGTATTTTTGTGAGTAATTTCCCCGCATTTGGTATGGCAGTCATTTTAATGGTGGTTTTTGGTGTCGGCTTGAAGTGGTTTCCAACCTCAGGCGGATATGGGTTTGACTTGATTCCTAACCTTAGCTGGAAATTTATTTGGTCTGTGATCGTCCATTATCAATTGCCGTTTTGGTCGATCGTGTTAATTGCCATCGGCATGCAGGCAATTGGCATGCGCTCCATGGCCATCTATGAACTGAATGCAGATTATGTCAAATACAGTCGTTTCATGGGCATCAAAGACCGAAAGATCATCCGTTATGTATTTCGCAATGCCATGCTTCCACAGGTGACCGGATTGGCGTTATCGATCGGAACTATGGTCGGAGGGGCACTCGTAGCGGAGATCATCTTCAGTTATCCGGGGCTTGGTTACACCATGCTAAATGCTATTATGGGAGGGGATTATCCGCTGATCTCAGCGACCACATTGATCGTCACGTTGATGGTACTGACTACGATGTTTCTAATCGATATCATCTATGCCTTTATTGACCCGCGGATTAAAGCGGCCCAGTTCGATTAGGGAGTCTGGATGAAATGAAACATATGATACGTCAAGTTTTTCGCCCTGGTAAATTTTTATTTGGGTTTATCCTTTTTTTGGCACTACTTCTCATGACGATCGTTTATCCGCTGATCATAAAAGATGCTCCATTGGCGATCATCGGTCGGGGTACTTTCTTCCCACCCGGGATCTATATGAATGTTTTTGACAGCATCGGTTCCCCCCAGTATACACTTATGCTGGATGATGCTGCTGCCAATCGTATCGGCAGTAAGTTAGGTAACGCAGAGCGCCTGGCCATGAAAGAATGGCTTGTGGCAGATGGGATTCCTGGAAATGAGATCGATATTGCGAACACCGAAAAACTCATAGAGCAGTGGGAGAACAATTATGACCCTGCTCAGAGCATTGCCGGGATGACTTATGCCAAGCAACTGTACTATCAAAGGCTCAATACCTCGCTCCAAGGAATTTTGTCAATCGAGGGGGCGATCATTGCGGGAAATAACCCGGAATCGGGTGTCTTGGAAGAGTCAAATAGTGTAGCACAAACTGATTATGTGAACATCAGGGAGGTTCCAAACGTGCGGGTGCTGCCGCTCGGAACCGATAATTTCGGCCGGGATGTGCTGACGGAGCTGGTATCAGCATTGGCCACATCACTGAAGATTGGTTTTGTGGCGGGGACAGTCGCAACCCTGATCGGTTTGACCTTGGGATTACTGTCAGGCTATATCGGCGGCTTGATCGATGACATCATTATGTTCTTCACGAATATCTTTACCGTAATCCCCACGTTCGTGTTGTTGATCTTGATCTCCTTCAGTATCGGACAGGAACACCGCGGTGCGTTCACGATCGCGGTAGTGATCGGGTTCACCTCCTGGGTATGGACCACCAGAGCAGTGCGGGCGCAAGTAATTTCTCTGCGTAATCGCGACCATGTCAACCTATCGAAACTATCCGGGCACTCCATCGCTCACATCATCGTCGCAGATATCCTGCCTTACATCGCTTCCTATGTTGTCATGGCATTTATTCTGCAGATTTCATCAGGTATCCTTATGGAGGCGGGGTTGTCCATCCTTGGGCTGGGACCGAAAACGACTGAAGTACCGACTTTGGGTTTGATGATGAACTGGGCGATGATCTACCAGGCGCCAACACTTGGAAAATGGTGGGCATATCTTCCCGTAGTCGTAACCATAGCTCTGATTACCTTCTCGATGAACTTGATGAATACCGGTCTCGACCAGGTATTCAATCCGGCATTGAGAGACTAGGGGATTGATATGGCAGAAGTAATGTTAGAGGTAAGAGAACTAACCAGCAAATATGTCACCCGTTTTCGGGAAAACGTTTACGCGGTTGAGCATGTTTCTTTAAAAGTGGAGAAAGGGAAATCATTAGGAATTGCAGGAGAGTCAGGCTGCGGAAAGTCGACACTGGCGCTCAGTCTGATGGGTTATTACTTTGCTCCACTACACTATACGAGCGGTGAGATCATCATCGACGGACGGAATATTTCCGGGATGGACCCTGATGACATTCGGAAATCGATATTAGGGACAGAGATTTCCTATATTCCCCAATCCGCGATGAATGCGCTCAACCCCACCCAGAAAGTCATCCACTTTATTGAGGATGTTGTTCAAGCGCACGATCCATACAAAACCAAGAAAGAGATTCATGAATTTGCCAAAGAAGCCTTTGAGACCTTGGGGCTACCGGTAGAAGTATTGCAAAAATACCCCGTTGAACTTTCGGGTGGCATGAAACAGCGCACGGTGATCGCCATATCTGTGATTCTTTCTCCAAAAGTGCTGATTGCCGATGAGCCTTCCTCCGCACTGGATGTCAGTTCACAGAAGATGGTCATCAAGATGCTGAAGAACTTGATGGAAAATGGTTTTATCAAATCGATGATTTTCATCACGCATGAGCTTCCGTTGCTTTACAACGTGACCGATGATATCATGGTCATGTACGCCGGGCAGATTGTGGAAAAGGCCACCGCTAAAGAAGCCGTCCTTGATCCACTCCATCCATATAGCAAAGGTCTCATGGGCTCGATCATTGTGCCCGAAAGGGGCCTGCGGGATGTCAAATTGACGGCTATTCCTGGGGTGCCACCTAATCTTAAAAAACCACCGGCTGGTTGCCGGTTTGCCGAACGCTGCAAATATGTTCAGCCAGAATGCAAGGTGACTTCTGTCCCGCTTCACGATGCGGGTGGTGGTCGTGCTTACCGCTGCATCCTATCGGAAAAGGTACTGAGGGAGGCTTATCAGCATGCCCAGTGAAAAAAGCTCATGCTTAAGCGGGACAGGTCTTACCAAGGTATTTGGGTCTCGTCGCACGAGAACGGTTGCCGTCGATCATGTGGATTTCGATTTCCACGAGGGCGAAGTCGTCTCGATCGTGGGCGAATCAGGCAGTGGAAAGACCACTTTAGCGAAGATGCTTTTGGGATTAATCAATCCTACTGAGGGTGAGATTTACTTCGAGGGGAAGAAACGTGATATCAGGACTCAAAAGAAGAAAAAGCAATACTGGAAAAGCATTCAGGCGATCTTTCAGGATCCGTACTCTTCATACAACATATTTAATAGGATCGACGCCGTGCTTTTGGATTGTATTTACATGCGTGGCGGTCGAAAGCTTCCGCGTGCGAAAAAAATAGAGATAATGACAGAGGCGTGCAGCTTTGTAAACTTGAAGTTCGAGGAATTGACCAACAAGTATCCTTTTGAGCTTTCCGGTGGGCAGATGCAGCGTTTAATGATTGCCCGTATCTTCCTGCTGAAGCCGAAGATCCTGCTGGCTGATGAGCCAACCTCGATGGTCGATGCTTGTTCACGCGCGACCATCCTGGATATGCTGATGCAATTGCGTGACGAAATCGGGATGACGGTTGTTTTTATCACTCATGATATTGGCCTGGCGTATTATGTTTCTGACGTTGTGTATATTATGGAGCATGGAAAATTTGTTGAAAGCGGATCGGCCGATGAGGTGATTCTGCATCCGAAAGAGACTTACACCCAACGCTTGATCAGTGATGTTCCAAAGATCCATGAAGTATGGGATCTCTCAACTGTGTAGTCCATTCCTCTTGACTTTGCATTCGAGCGAAATCTAAGGAAGGTTGGACAGGAAGACGAGCATGGCGCCCAATGGCCAAACGAACCAATTACTAGGGTATCCGGCTGATGCTCGTCTACTGATTATCAACGCCGATGATTTTGGGATGTGCCATGCGGTGAATGAAGCCATCCTTCGCGTGTTGCAGGAGAGCATCGCCCGCTCCACCAGCTTGATGGTCCCCTGTCCCTGGATGTTACACGCCACGCATTTCCTCGCAGACCATCCCAAAATACCCTTGGGCATTCACCTCACCGCCATCTCTGATTCGGTCAATAACCGTTGGCGACCGGTGACTGCCGAAGAAAAGGTGCCCTCCCTGCTCGATGAGGCAGGCTATTTCTACGACTTTGAGCACATGTCTGAATTCATGGCTCAGGTCAGGCTCGATCAACTGGAGATGGAATTCAGGGCGCAGATCGAGGTCGTGCTGGCAGCCGGGCTTCAGCCTACTCACCTGGATTGGCATTCTCTGCGTATCGGCGGCAGGGAGGATATTTCTCGAGTGCTGCTGAGGCTGGCAAGAGAGTATGGGCTGGCGCTCCGGGTTGCCGGTCGATCCTGGATCGAAAAGCTACAAAGCCAAGGGTTCCCCACCAACGATTACGACTTTTTGGACAGCTACGGCCTTGACCCGGTCAATAAAGCCGCCCGTTATGCTGAACTTCTGCACGAGCTGCCCGTTGGTTTGAGTGAGTGGGCGGTGCATCCGGGTCTCGACAGTTCCGAATTACTAGCGATAGAACCTGGCGGAAATCATATCCGCCAGACGGATTTTGACTTCCTGATGTCTCAACAGGCGAAAGATATCGTCCAAGAAGAAGGTATCATACTCCTGGACTATCGAGCCCTACAGGCTGTTTGGAAAGCAAAGTGAGTTCATAGGAAAAGACATTGATGCGCATGCAATCTTTGACAGGCGCCTGGCAGTTTCGCCAGGCGGGCACAGAAGAGTGGTGGCCCGCCACCGTCCCCGGCGGCGCGCATACCGACTTGCTGGCCCTGGGCCGCATCCCCGACCCATTTGTGGGCGATAATGAGCATCGCGTGCAGTGGGTGGCCGAAGCAGATTGGGAATATCGCTATCAGTTTGCCGTCACGCCCGAGCTTCTACGGCAGGCGCACATCTGGTTGATTTGCGACGGGCTGGATACGCTGGCGACCGTCAGCCTGAATGGCCGCGAGTTGGGCCGCGCTGAGAACATGTTCCGGCAGTATCGCTGGGATGTGAAACCGCTGCTCAAGGCAGGTGAAAATGACCTGCGTATCGTTTTTGACTCGCCCGTACGCTTTGCCGCCGTGCAACAGGCCATCCGCACCATGCCGAGCGTTTCACAGGCCATTCAGGGCGGGCCGTATTTGCGCAAAGCGCCCTGCCAGTTTGGCTGGGATTGGGGCCCGCAACTGCCTCCCATCGGCGTCTGGAAGGATATCCGGCTGGAAGGCTATGAGGGCGCGCACATCGCGGAAGTCCATCTCAGCCAGCAGCACGCCCGCGACCAGGTGACCGTTGAGGCTCTGGTCACCGTTCAAAGCTGGGATGAAACGCCTCGCTCGGCAGTCATGCGCCTGGTTGCGCCGGATGGGCAGGTATTTGAAACCAGGGCAGCAGTCACCCCGGGCAACGATAGCAAGCTGCAGGTGATCATTCCCAGTCCACAAATATGGTGGCCGAATGGTTACGGCGCGCAGCCACTCTATCGGGTCAGTGTCGAACTGCATCAAGCTGACATCCTGCTGGAGCAGCGCGAATACCGGCTGGGCCTGCGCACCATCGAACTGCGCCAAGAGCCGGATGAATGGGGGCGTTCGTTCACGTTTGTTGTCAACGGGCTGCCCATTTTTGCCAAAGGCTCGAACTGGATTCCTGCCGACTCTTTCCCTACCCGGATTACCGCCGAGCACCTGGAGGCGCTGATCCGCTCCGCGGCCGAGACGCACCACAACATGCTACGCGTGTGGGGCGGCGGTTTCTACGAGGATGAGCGCTTTTACGACCTTTGCGACCGCTACGGCATTCTGGTCTGGCAGGAGTTTATCTTTTCCTGTAGTGTCTACCCGCTTGACGACCCTGGATTTCTTGAGAACGTACGGGCCGAAGTGGTCGAAAACATCCGACGGCTGCGGCATCGCGCTAGCCTGGCCTTGTGGTGCGGCAACAATGAAATGGAGTGGGGGTGGGTCGATTGGAACTGGGACAAGCCTGAGTTGCAGGATTTGAAAGCTGCTTATGACCGCTTTTTCCACCACACGCTGCCGGAGTGGTGCGCGGCTGAAGACCCCGACCATGCCTATTGGCCCAGCTCACCGTCGTCGGGCGTTCCCTTCGAGGATCCGAACGGTCAGCGCCAGGGGGACGCGCACTACTGGGATGTGTGGCATGGGCGCAAGCCGTTCACCGCCTACCGCAGTCAGTACCCGCGCTTCATGAGCGAGTTTGGCTTCCAGGCTCTGCCGCCTTTGGAGACCATCCGTACCTACGCGGCGGAACCCGACTGGAACATGACCTCCTACATCATGGAGCAGCACCAGAAGAACGCCAGCGGCAACGCGCTGATGGTGGGCCAGATGCTGGACACCTTCCGCCTGCCCAACGATTTCGAATCGCTGGTGTATCTCAGCATGGTCTTGCAAGCCGAAGGGATTCGCTATGGGGTGGAGCACTGGCGCCGCCATGCACTGGCGCAGCATACCCGGCGCGTATCAGGCACGTTGTACTGGCAGTTGAACGACTGCTGGCCGGTGGCCTCGTGGTCCAGTCTGGACTATTTTGGCCGCTGGAAAGCCTTGCATTACGCCGCCCGCCGCTTCTATGCGCCTTTGCTGCTTTCGATTGAAGACGCCCCTCCGTGTCAGTCGATCTTCCTCAGCAGCGATTTGCTCGAAGAGTGGCAGGGTTCAGCGCATTGGGCCTTGACGACTCTGGACGGCAAGATGTTGGCCTCAGGTGAGAGAGCCGCGCACGTGGCACCATTGGGCGTGATGGCTGTCGAAACGCTCGATTTTTCCAGATTCCTGGACGATGATACCCGCCGGGAACTGGTGTTCGTGGCCGAGTTATGGCAGGGAGACCGGCGCCTGGCCACGCAGACCGCTTTCTTTGTCCCCACCAAACACCTGTCCCTGGTCGATCCGCAGATCCATGCCAACGTGACGCTGAAGGAGGGCCTGCTTGCCATTGAACTGTCGGCGCGTTCACTGGCCCGCCTGGTGGAATGCAGCCTGACCGGCGCCGATGTGATCTTCAGTGACAACTACTTTGATCTGCCGGCCCAGAAAGCCATCAGCGTCACGGCTCCCCTGCCGGCCGGATGGGATTTAGCCACGGCCCAGGCAGCGCTCAAGATACGCTCTGTCTATGACACCTATTCCAAGTGAAATAACTCAGTTAGAGGAGGAATGACATGAACACCGATATTCAGTCCATCATTGCCAACATGACGCTCGAAGAAAAGGCCGCCTTGTGTACCGGCGCCAGCGCGTGGTCGACCACCCCGGTGGAACGCCTGGGCGTGCCCGAGATGATCGTTGCGGATGGCCCTCACGGCGTCCGACGCGTACCCGATATCCACTCGATACCCCTGCATAGCTTGCCTGCCACCTGTTTCCCAACCGCCTCCTGCAGCGCGTCCACCTGGGACGTGGAATTAATGGGCCAACTGGGCGCGGCGCTGGCGGAAGAAGCTATCGCCCTGCACGTGGATGTCTTGCTTGGTCCCGGCGTCAATATGAAACGCTCGCCGTTGTGTGGTCGCAATTTCGAGTATTTTTCCGAAGACCCTTACCTAGCCGGCGAGTTGGCGGTCAACTTGATCAAGGGCATTCAATCGAAAGGCGTCGGCACCTCACTCAAGCACTACGCCGCCAACAACCAGGAGTTTCAGCGCTTCACCATCAGCACCGAGGTGGACGAACGCACCCTGCGCGAAATCTACCTGCCCGCCTTCGAGAAAGCCGTCAAGGAGGCCCAACCCTGGACGGTGATGTGCTCGTACAACAAGGTGAACGGCGTCTTTGCTTCCGAGCATCACACCCTGCTGACCAAGATCCTCAAGGAGGAATGGGGCTTCGAGGGGTTGGTGGTCTCCGACTGGAGCGCCGTGCGCGACCGCGTGGCCGCGCTCCGAGGTGGGCTGGATTTGGAAATGCCCGGCCCGCAGGACTGGCGCGTCAAGGCTGTCGTCGAAGCGGTACGCTTGGGCGAATTGGCCGAGGCGACCCTGGATGAATCGGTCCGCCGTATTCTGCGGATTGTGTTTAAGGCCCAGGAGACCCCCAAGGGCGGCGACTTTGACCTGGATGCGCATCACAGACTTGCGCACAAGATCGCTGCTGAGGGCATGGTCTTGCTCAAAAATGATGCCCTGCCGCAGCAGGGCCGCCTGCTGCCCCTGAAAGGCCACCGGCAGATTGCCGTCATCGGTCGTTCCGCTCAAGTCGCTCACTTCCAGGGCGGCGGCAGTTCGCATATCAACCCGACCAGAGTGGACGTGCCATTCCAGGAGTTAAAATCTCGCGCCGATAACGTCGAACTGACTTACGCCGAAGGCTATCCCGCGGACAATTCCTTCCGGCAGGATTTAATCGACCAGGCCGTGGGACTGGCGCAATTCGCGGATGTTGCGCTGCTCTACATCGCCCTGCCCACTCACAGAGAATCCGAAGGCTACGATCGCCCCGACCTCGATTTGACGGTGCAACAGGTAGCGCTGATCCAGGCGGTGGCTAAAGCCCAGCCCAAAACAGTTGTGGTGCTCAACAACGGTGCGCCGGTGGCCATGAACGCCTGGATCGACGCGGTTCCGGCCGTCCTCGAAGACTGGATGATGGGCCAGGCGGGCGGCGGGGCGCTGGCCGACGTCCTCTTTGGCCAGGTCAACCCCTGCGGCAAGCTAGCCGAGACCTTCCCTCTCAAGCTCTCCGACACCCCGGCGCACCTCAACTGGCCGGGCGGTGCGGGCAAGGTGCAGTACGGCGAAGGGCTGTTCATCGGCTACCGCTATTACGACGCCAAGGAGATGCCGGTGCTCTTCCCCTTTGGCTATGGCTTGAGCTATACCACCTTCGCTTACAGCAATGCCCAAGTTCACACTGAGCAAGGTCGAAGTGTATCAGCGAAGACCTTCCGGGATGTAGACGGGCTGATCGTGACGGTGGATGTCACCAACACGGGCCACATGGCGGGCAAGGAGATCGTCCAGGTATACGTCCACGATCACGCATCGGGTCTGGTGCGGCCCGAAAAGGAGCTGAAAGGTTTCGCCAAGGTGACGCTCCAGCCGGGTGAGACCAAATCGGTCGCCATCAAGCTGGACTTCCGAGCCTTTGCCTACTATCATCCCGAATACAAGCAATGGATCACCGAGGATGGAGATTTCGACTTGCTGATTGGCGCCTCGTCCGCCGATATCCGCTGCACCCAGACCGTCACGCTGCAGTCCACGTTGGAACTCCCCAGTCTTCTGGACCACGAGTCGACCCTGCGCGACTGGTTGGAGGATGCGCGCGGTCAGCATGTCTTCGGACCGCTCTTCCAACAGATAAACGCCCAGATGCAGGCCATTTTCGGCGGCGGAGAGAGCCGCGAGGGTATCGGGATGGAAGTGTCAGGCTTTTTGATGGATATGCCTTTGCTGCAGGTGCTTGAATTTCAGCGGAACACACTGCCGGTTGCACCCGAAGAAATGGTAGCTGGACTGCTTGCCCAGGTCCACGGCAAAGGTCAATGATTAGAGCAAAATTAGATACCGACCACTTTGTGGCATGTTACCACTAGGAGAGATGATCGTGTCGAATATAGAGTTAAAAGGCCCTGCGCTACCTAATATTCCCTGGGAAGAACACCCCCACCATTGCAACGATGTCGTCTGGCGCTACTCCAAGAACCCGATCATCCGCCGCGACCTCATCCCCTCATCGAACAGTATCTTCAACTCGGCGGTGGTCCCGTTGGGTGACGGGTTCCGCGGCGTCTTTCGCTGCGACGATAAGCGTCGCGCAATGCAGCTCCACTCCGGCCGCAGCGTGGATGGCCTTTCATGGCAGATCGAGAACGAACGGATTCGTTTTACGCCGGCCGAGGCTACTGAGTCCATGAACTGGGGATACGGTTACGACCCACGCGTCTGCTTCATCGACGGTCGGTATTACGTCACGTGGTGTAACGCCTATGCTGGTTGGCCGACGATCGGCATCGCCTATACGTACGACTTCGAGACTTACTACCAGATGGAGAATGCCTTTCTCCCATTCAACCGTAACGGTGTCCTCTTTCCCCGTAGGATCGACGGCCACTTCGCCATGCTCAGCCGACCGAGTGATCGCGGCCACACGCCATTCGGTGAGATCTACTACTCGGAAAGTCCTGACATGACTTACTGGGGGAAACATCGCATGGTGATGCGTCCCGCAGGAGGCTGGCAGTCCACGAAGGTCGGCGCCGGCCCCGTGCCGATCGAGACGACCGAAGGGTGGCTCCTCTTCTACCACGGCGTCCTCACGTCCTGTAATGGGTTTGTGTACTCAATGGGTGCCGCAGTCCTAGACCTAGACCGGCCGTGGAAGGTCATCGCTCGAACTGAGCCTTACCTTCTCCACCCCAAGGTGCTCTACGAGCAGGTCGGCGACGTTCCGAACGTCATCTTCCCGAGCGCCGCGCTCACCGATGCTGCAACTGGCCGGATCGCGATCTACTACGGCGCCGCAGACACTGTGACCTGCCTCGCCTTCTGCCAGGTCGACGAGGTCGTCGAGTTTGTCCACAGGAACTCGCTATAGATGCGCCATGTATACACAGTCGCTAACGGGAGCATGGTCCTTCAGACAGGTCGGAACGCGGGAGTGGGTGCCCGCAACTGTCCCGGGTGGCGTTCAGACTGATCTGTTGAATCTTGGGAAGATTCCGGATCCGTTCGTCTCGGATAACGAGCACGCGGTGATGTAGGTCGCTGAGGCGGACTGGGAATACCGTCATGTGTTCGTAACCGCGGCTGATCTTCTCGCCGAGGAGCACATCTCCTTGGTTGCTGACGGCCTCGATACGATCGCCGAAATCAGGTTGAACGGGGAGATCGTAGCGAGGGCGAACAACCAGTTTCGTCGTTGGCGTTGGGAGATTGGGAAGCTCCTACGGAAGGGCGACAACGAACTCACAATCCTCTTCTCAGGGCCGACGGCATACGCCAGCAGAGAACAAGAGCGTCGCTGGATGATCGGCGCCAGTGCCGGGCTGGACGGCGCGCCGCACCTTCGCAAAGCACCCACTCAGTCGCTTCCGGGCTCTCCCGGCTCCCGCCTGTCTGTTCTTTGGACGCAGACAGGCGCATGGAGCTTCTACACATGCAGAGGGTCTCGGACTCCGTGGGCCGGTACGCACCTCGCTTAACGCTACGCACTAGAGAGATGATTTCGGAGCTCAATACCTCGCCTGTGCAGCCCCGCGCCAACGCTTCGCCGGCCCCTTATACGGGTAGCCGACGCATGACTCGGGACCGTAGTGGCTCGCTACGCCTTACTACGTGGTGGACTTTCACCACCTCCTCCATGCCGGTTTTTACCGGCGCTTTCGCTCATCACTCTTCACGATCTGCTAGTCGTCATTAACCATTGACGACTCACCACTTCGTGTCCCTTACCCCACAATCCTGCTTTGTCTCGTTGCCCCTTAATCCATCAATCCTTAATCCGTGTCCCCATCATTCATCACTGTCTCCCGACCCCGGACTATCAACATTTAACTTTCTCCATCCATTCACTACGTAGTGTTCGCTAAGCTTCTGTTGTCCGCTGTTTGAGCCACTCTGTTATTGCAAGTACATCGAGGTGTTCATTGCCAATTCGCAGCATTAGGTCAACAGTATCTCCCCCACTAGACGTCAACAGGGTGCCGTTCTCCCCCAAGAACCGTTTCATGGTTTCCTACACTGCCCGTTTGTTTCCGTCGACAAATGGCTGATTGAGAACCAGCGAGTGACCCAAAGCGGCTGCCTAACGATTTGCATCAACGGTGCCAGCGTCTGTTGCGTGCAGTTGTTAGCGCTGCATGGTTCCGAATAGCCACCCCGTTCACCTCTTCCGAAGTCGTGGGATCCACATTGGCACTTCCTGCATGTACAGCTCATACTCCTTGCCAAAACGCGCAAGCAGCAGCCTTTCTTCGTAACGTGAGATGTAATGCAAGAACCCGATCGCAACAACCCACACTATTACAGCAGCCAGTGATATACTCAGCATCAGAAGACCAAGATAAAGCAGAATCTCGCTCAGGTACACTGGGTGCCGCACAACACTGAACACGCTCTTCCTGATCACGCCGGGCGTCTTCGTCTCCGCGCCAAACACGATAGACATGCCCGTTCTCGCCAGGTAGCCCGATAGAACCAACAGAACGACTCCACAAGGGATTCTGACGCCAAGTGGCACGTACTGGTTAAGGAAGGTCGAGTACTGGAAAAAGAACGTATCGGCTATCCACGTCGCCGCAAATAAGCAGGCCACCACTACCTGCCCGGCATCGCCAACTGTATGCTCGCCGACAAGATCCTCCCGCTGTTGCTGTGCTTTCCTCTGCATATGGTGGTGCGGCATATTCTTTCGTTCCTCTTGTTTCATGACGGAATATACGCTAACGACCAAGTTCAGTTGCGGCGGGGGATTTGCCGAAACACATTCGACAGACCAAACCCCGCCGCAAACCCAAAACATCACTAAAACCGCAGATCCCGCCGTCAACTGCAACGGATGGTTAGGTGCCGCAAACAACTATCCCGCTACCTGTTATTGATCGCGGTAAAGGACACGAAAGCGTTCACACTCGAGCAACATGTCCTCGCTGACCTCGTAACCTTCCCGCGCTCCCTCGCGAGTGAAGAAGTTCCAATGTGCCTTACACCAATAGTTCAAGCTGCGGTCACCCTCACCTTCATCCGAAGCAAATTGGGCATCCACGTCTTTGTAACGCCGCACCGTTATCTCAGTTGTTTGAACCACACAACGGGGTTGCCCCTTGCCATCAACAATTATGCTGGGTCCTGCTTCTTCTACAAGGTTCTCTCCAAGATACCGGCAGCAGGTAGCTGTCTTGATACCTTGTAGCACTAATCTTCCGAGTTTATCAGCCATTTCGGGACTGTCACCAAAACTCCACGCCTCAGGAATCGCCTGAAATCTGTGAGGGTGATCATCTGGGAGCGTATCAAGGTACGTCTGCCAAAACATCCGAATTGTTGCGTCATCTGGCATTTTTTAATCCTCCCCGCTGCCCAACAATAATCTGCAAGTCTGCACCATATTATGCCACCTTGCGAATCCTGTTAAAGCAGGACCTATCACCGTTTTCGCCCCTATGCGCTCCGATATTGACATGCGTATCTGTGCCGCATAACACCCACTGAAGTCGATGTACTCAACTTGCCAAGGCAACCTGCCGCTACGTCACGTCGGGCGGGAGATGCACCGCTACTTCGCAGAGATCGTCTCCCTTCAGAACGGAGCGGATTAGCTCCACCTTCACCGGCTTCCCAAGGATTCCTTCCCACTTCTGTAAGAACCAGCCTGCTCCGCAGTTGCAGAAGGTGGGGGAGATCGTCTCGCCCGCGCGCATCGCCACCCTGAGCGTGGGACAGAAGCAGTAGCTGATACGTCGTTCGAGATCGTTTTCGGCGTTCTTGTAACCTTTGGGATCATACGGAAGCTTGGCCTCGTAGATGGTGTTGCCGACGCGGTTTGGGTAGTTGGGGCCGGGCAGACCATCCTTTGGGCGATCCCTCCGTAGCGAGGCCAATAATTCGTCGATGCTCCCTGCTTCCTGGTAGGTCTGTCTCATCTCGTCGATGAGCACCTTAGGAAAGCGGTGCGTGCAGCCTGACACGATGCGGCAGCGTGCTTCCGGGTCGGGCACGGCTTCGTCTAAGCGTTCCATAGCGCCTTTCGTCCATGCGACATGCTCGGAGATCTCGGTCTCTTCGAGGATGGCGGCGCTCCCGGCCATGACGCATTCTTGAGCTTCGTCACCGGCTTCCTCCTTGAGCCCCTCCGAGAGGTAGCCAAGCCACTCTGATAGGAAGAGCGGTACTTGCAGCTCGACCTTCTGCTCCTCGGTGGCTTGTTTGAGTTCGTCTCCTTCCTCCAGGTAGACCAGCCGGAACGGGCCTTCGGCGATCAGGTATTCGCGTTCCACGGCGTAGCTGTAGAGGGGGCGTGCGGTCTTGGTGAAGGAGTTCTCTGCCTCCGGTGGGGCGAGCGGCCCTTCGTGGTCACGGATGAAGTGTTCGTGCGGTACCAAGCGATCGACCAGATCGAGGTAGCGCTTCGAAGGTCGCTTTGCGAACAGAACCGGTAGTGCGCCCACTCCTGTCGCTAACCCTGCAGCAAGACTCCCCAAGAACCCTACTAAGATGATATTTGACATATTCTCTCCACGTACCATGCGTTCATAGGCAATCGCCCTTTGCAGACAACTCTAGCGTCTAATCAAAGCCAACAACCCCCTTGTTGAAGCAGAAGGATGCTGCTCCCTCCAGCTGCTCAGGGTCCACCGAGATTGAAAACCTGTTCACGTACACCGCAAGCATACACTCCAACGGACTCGACTTGCCAATCTCTGGTCTTGTGTCACCCCGCAAATCCGACCGCTCTTGCTTTCTCGTTTCAGACGATGGGCGACGTGCCCACAACGAACTAGACAACGCATATCGCGGGAGTTAGACTGTTGAGAGGGAAGTACAACCACAGTTTCTGTTGCACTGAGCGGATCACGAGAGCCAGGCCTGTCTGCCATGGCGACCGGGAAAGTGAGTACTGACACGGGTAAGTCCCATTTGAATGGAGGGGTATCATGAGTACACAGCAGGAACCTTCATCCCCTACAACGATTGTGATCTTCGGGGCGTCGGGCGACCTGACTCGTCGTAAACTTGTTCCATCCCTCCACAGTCTCTTGTGTGAGGGGTTGCTCCCTCCGGAAACACAAGTCATTGGCGTGGCCAGAAGACAACTCTCCGATCGAGAATTTCGTGCCCATCTCTACACCGGTGTAGAGTCATACGCAAGACTCAAGCCGGCATCGAAGCTCTGTGATCTCTGGCCTGAAGAGGAAGATCGTTTTTCCTACTTGGCAGGAGACTACAGCAATCCAAACACATATCAAAACCTAAAGTCGCGGATCGAGGACGGAAACGCCCTGTTCTACTTGGCTACGCCTCCTTGGTTGGCCGCGACGATCGTTGAACAACTTGGCAATGCTAGCTTGGCCCGAGCCGATCAAGGCTGGCGACGGGTCATCGTCGAAAAGCCGTTTGGAAACGACTTGGATAGCGCACACGAGCTGAATGAACAGATCTACGGTGTGTTTGACGAGACGCAGATCTTCCGGATCGATCACTACCTGGGGAAAGAGACCGTGCAGAACATCCTCACCTTTCGCTTGGCTAACGCGGTTTTCGAGCCACTGTGGAACCGCAACTATGTTGACCACATTCAGATCACTGTGGCTGAGGACCTCGGGATCGAAGGCCGAGGCAAGTACTACGACCGGTCCGGGGTCCTGCGGGACATGGTACAAAGCCATCTCTTACAGCTTCTTGCCCTGTTCGCGGCAGAGCCTCCCTCAACAGTCCGCGCCAAGGAACTGCGCGACGAGAAGGCAAAGCTTCTCCACGCCGTTCGACAGATTCAGCCAGAGGACTGTGTATTGGGTCAGTACGAAGGATATAAGGAGGAAGGCGGGGTTTCTCTCGATTCCAGTACGCCAACATTCGCTGCCTTTAGGCTCTACATCGACAACTGGCGTTGGCAAGGTGTGCCTTTCTACCTGCGGACGGGGAAACAGATGGCACGGAAGGTAAGTGAGATCACCCTTCAATTCAACCGGGTTCCCCGCCTCCTCTTTCCTGAAACCACAGAGCTTTCCCCAAACCGGCTCTCCCTGCGGATTCAACCCGAAGAGGGAATTCACCTGCGTTTTCAGATAAAACGCCCCGGGGCTGGTATGGACACAGAATCGGTGGACATGGCATTCCGCCACGGAAAGCATTTCGGTGAGGATGCTTTGCCAGATGCTTACGAGCACTTGCTTCTGGACGCGTTGGAAGGTGATCAGTCCTTGTTTATCCGCAATGATGAGATTGAAGTGGCGTGGAGACTCCTTGATCCGGTTATCAGAGCAACCGAGGGATCCGATCCTTTCTTGCCTATTTCATATGAACCGGGATGTTGGGGACCGAAGGAGGCCGACGATTTGATGCGCAAGGACGGCCGGGAGTGGGTATATGACTGCCATGATCAGGCATGATCACATGGGGCGGGTCAGGGTCTTTCGAGACATCACAAATCTGGTGCAGGCTGCGGCGGAACGGTTTGTCGAACTCGCCGGCCAATCGATAGAAGATCATCAGCGATTTCTCGTTGCCTTGTCGGGAGGAAGCACACCAAGACCACTCTATGAACTCCTAGCAACGGGGGCGTTTGCGGATAGGATCGATTGGACACGCGTTGAGGTATTCTTTACTGATGAGCGCTGTGTCCCCCCGGATCATCTGGACAGCAACTACCGCATGGCACGACTGGCTCTTCTTGATAAGGTTCCTATTCCTCCAGAAGACGTACATCGAATCCGCGGAGGGCTCCCTCCTGCTGATGCAGCACTCGCCTATCACAACGAGTTAGAATCCGCTCTTTCGGGTGATGGTCGATTGGACCTAATCTTGCTGGGTATGGGACCAGATGGTCACACGGCCTCCCTCTTTCCTGGAAGCGGAGCGCTTGACGAGAAAAGCACGGACGTAGTTGCAACCTACGCCGAACCCCTGCACTCCTGGCGAGTCACACTTACGCTTCCCGCATTGAACGCCGCCATGAGCATTCTGTTCTTGGTAAGTGGAGCCGGGAAAGCGCCGGTCCTAGCCCGTGTTTTCTCCGGGGAGGCGCTCCCTGCCGGAATCGTCAGGCCGGACGCTGGTACGCTCACCTGGTTTGTCGATCAGGAAGCCGCGTCGCTGGCGCGCATCGAGCACGGAACGTAGATTGTTCAAGGTGTCATGAAAGATGGGCTAAGGAGGATACCATGCCGACGAGCGGTTTGTTTGTAACATCTGACGGGTTGGCCGTTCCTGCGGTGACCGCAAACGAGATGAGGTAGATTGACGAGATCGCTATTGGGAAGTTCGGGCTTGGGATTTTGCAGATGATGGAGAATGTCGGACGAACTCTGGCCGAACAGGCGATGAAGCGAGGCTTTGTCTTCTCCCAGGAAGCAAGACGAGACCTTTCCGATATGTTCGATAAGGCTGTCCGTCTTCATCGCCTCTCCCTGAGCATGCTTGAGAGTGAGCATGGCGCACTGGCTGAGGAAGAGACTTGGATTCCGAACCAGGTGAAACACAGTTTTCTCTATAAAGACACCGTTGTCAGTTGCGCTTGTGAGTTGAATCCAGGGTGCGGATAGCCTCATTTCGATGTGGTGGGCGGGCTTCTGCAGTCACCCACCATCATTATTCTGATAGTAGCTGTAACCTCTTTGGACTGGCAATCAACAGCTTCCCCAGCTTCCTGGTGACAATCCCTTCGCGTTTGAGTCTGCTCAACGCCGCAGTCGTTGTCTCCCGCGTTGTTCCAATCAGTTCCGCAAGCTCACGGTGTGTGATCCTGATCTGAACCTGAATTCCATCATCAAGCTTGCGCCTATGCTTCTCTGCAAGCTTGAGAAGTGTGCGGGCAAGGCGCGTGGGAACGTCGAGGAACAGCAGCTCCTCCAACCGATTCTCCAACTCCTGCTTGTGCAGTCCCATGAGTTTGGCGATTTGCAGCGCAATCTGAGGATGAGCCTCAGCGAACCGGGTGAACCTCTCTCTTCCCATCCAGCACAGCCAAACGTCATTGAGAGCGGTCGCCTCCAACTGGCGGACCTAGCCCATCGCGCCCATCTCGCCAAACGGCTCTCCCGGTTTGCACACCCGGATCGTCACGCTATTTCCGCCCTTATCTCGGTGGGAAAGCTTCACTCTCCTCATCTTCACAAAGTAGACGGCGTCACTCGGGTCGCTGGGTAGATAGATCGTCTCGCCGCGGTTGTATTTCGTGTCCTTTACCTCGCGGTTGAACATCGCCATCTCTTCGGAATTCATCGCGGCCAGGAGGTTGAACCGGGCCAGGCACCGCAGTCTTTCCTTATCCATTTTCTGGCTTACTCTACGCAACGGTTCATCTTGATGATGTCGCGGTGGAACCGGCCGCCACACCGCCGATGATGACCAGCTCGTTCCGGTTCATATCAGTACTCTGGCCGCAGCCCAAACTCGGCCGACTCAATCCATTCCGCCGGACGGTCGAAGTACTCGACAAGGCCGCTCACGAGGAGGTAATGACCGAGCTCCTGCTCGGATAGCAGCCCGAAGAGTTCCTTCTCTTTCGGATCGGTTGCTGTGCTCCCCTTCTCCTCGTAGAATGACTTTGTCGCCTGTTCGATCTCCATTGCTTTCTGCAGCATTTCATGCAGGGAATGATCGGACGAGATCGCGTCCTTCCCCTCCTTCACCGCACCCTCGACCAGTCCCTTCACCTCGGAGATGAGAGACGATGATCCGAGCTCCTCGTAGTCTCCCGCCCTCATCTTCTCCAAGACCTGTGCGTGGCGCTCCTCCTCCTTTGCCAGCAGATCGAGGATCCGCTTTCCGCTCGGGTCGGTCACCCTTTCTGCTGCGTCCGCGTAGTAGCTACGCGCCCGCTCTTCCAGCGTTATCGCATCGTCGATGATCGTCACAGTTCCTCCTTTTGTATTTTACGGAGCATCAATGGTCAAACAGGGATAGGTATTCGCCATACACCTCCTCCTTCAACTCTTCGACCGGGACGAACCGGAGGGCGGCCGAGTTGATGCGGTAGCGCCTTCCCGTCGGCGGTGGGCCGTCCTGGAATACGTGCCCGAGGTGGGAATCGCCGTAGCGGCTACGTACCTCTGTGTGCGCTGGAGCGAGGCTCCTGTCTTCCCTCTCGACGACTGCCCCCGGCTCGATCGGCCTGGTGAAACTGGGCCAGCCCGTGCCGGAGTCGAACTTGTCCTTCGAGCTGAACAGCGGCTCGCCGGATACGATATCCACGTAGATCCCCTCCCGATGATTGTTCCAGTATTCGTTGGCGAACGGCGGCTCGGTCCCGTTTTCCTGGGTCACCGAGTACTGAAGCGGGGTCAAGATACGCTTCAATTCCTCCGGGGAAGGTTTTTCGAAGTTCATCCACGGCCGATCTGGGAAGAAGGGAAAATCCTCGTGTCCCGCCCAAACCCGGCGCGAGAACACCTCCCGTCCCGATGCCGCCCGATAAGGGCTGAAGCGGGCGGCGTTTTTAATGTAGTAGTCTTGATGGTACTTCTCAGCGGTGTAGAACTCCTGCGCGGGGAGGATCAGGGTAACGACCGGTTTACCGAAGATACCGGATTCATCCAGCGCCTCCTTGGACTCCTCCGCGAGCCTCTTTTGTCCGTCGTTTAGGTAGAAGATCGCCGTGCGGTACTGGCTGCCGCGATCGTGGAACTGCCCTCCCGAATCGGTCGGGTCGATGTGCCGCCAGAAGACACCGAGGAGATCGGTATAGGAGATCTGAGACGGGTCATAACGCACGCGTATCGACTCGAAGTGGCCGGTGGTTCCGGTCGTGACCTGTTCGTAGCTGGGATCGGCGACGCTTCCTCCGGTGTACCCGGATACGACAGCGGTGACGGCGGATAGCTCCTGGAAGATCGCTTCCATACACCAGAAGCAACCGCCGGCGAAAATCGCTTCCCCAACCCTCCCCGGTTCCGATTGGTCCCGCGGACCGGGCATCGGACCCGTACCGGTGGTCTCGTTCATCGTCCTCTCCTCATCTCCTTTCCTTGTCTGGGCGGACGTCGCTCTTGGCGAACAGCCGGCGAGAAGCTAGATGATCCCAAGGGCGATGACGGCTACCCCGATGATAACGCCAATCCGCATCCATTTCTTACCCGGTTCTCTGTTCACGTTCATCGGCGCTTGGGTCAGAAGTAGACCGAGATGGAAAGGATTCCATGCACCGTTGCGACACCGAGTGTGACGAGCCCAAGCAAGTGATGCAGGCCGCGCGGGATACGGCGCAGACTCCGCGCTCTCAACCGGAGCATCTGCAGGACAACGGTTACAACGAGAAGAACGTAGGTGAGCAACCCTAGGTAGAAGATGAGAGGCCTACCAAACAGGTCAAGATAGGCAACGTCCTGCAGGGCACTCATTCACTTCCTCCATCCAGAGTGATCGAACTCGTCGACCTCTTCGTATGGTGTGCGGTCAGTCGATCGGATGCCACGTGATAGGCGAGGATAATCGTGACATCGGTCCCTAGCACGAGGGAGACGTCATTTGGATCGTCGCTTGAAAGCGGTATGACGAACTCGATCACCGTCTTCCCATCCGTTTCCACGCCCGCAGATTGCATGATCTGCGAGGCCTTATCAGCGCGGTGCGATGTCGGGGACGCACCGTAGTGGTCTTCGATTGCAAGGCCATCCTTGTTCACCGCGCCGATAATGATGTTCGCACCTTGCATCTTGCGGATTGGGAAGAAACCGATCGCCTCCCACCCGGTTCCAGGGCTGACAATGCCGATGTAAAGGTCGGTCGCATCGTTCTGCCAGTGAACCTCCATCCCGGTTCCGGGATCGGTCAGCGCATGGCGGTACTCATCGGGCTCAATCACGCCGTCGATCATTGGCGGCCAGTCGATGTCTGTGTAATCAGCGGTCGGCTTAAACTTGAGGCTTACCGCCCCACTTAGTTCCTGCAGATCGAGCCGCCACGCTTGATCTGTCGGGGGTAGATCGTAGCGGCCGTTCTCGTTCATGTCGACGTAGAAGTCGATCCGGTAGGGATCCCCCTCGGCAACTGATCCGAAGTCGATCGTGAATGAGCCCTCAGCAATCTCGGGGATGATCGTACGTTCCACCTCTCTTCCGGTCGCGAGATCGAAGATCCGCGCTGAGAGCGTCTTCCTCACGTACTCGTCCATCCCGGAGTAGTTAAGCACAATTGAACCCTGGCCGAGAGCAGGGACCCCAACAGCAACAGACAACAGTACCGACACTATCGTGATGGCTTTCTTCCTATTCATAATTCTTCCTTCTTGCTCAGAAATAACTCAGCTCCAGTCCGGCGCTCGCTGCATTGAGCCGTGCCAGCTTCTTCGGCGAGAGGGACCAACCAAACGCCTCTGGCTCAGCAAAGTCCTGCCCGAATCCCCAGCCTTCTGTCCCGAACGGCCATGTTCCCAGACCGATCTTGGAGACCTTGAGGTCACTCGTTCCCAGTGTTGCGTATTCCATGATCCTTCTACAAGTTAGACCTATTCCAGAGTAAGACATCAGTAAGCGGTTTTCTTTTGCGCGCTTCGAGTTCTTCCTCGCGGTGTTTCTCGCCGAGCTTCTCCGGATCTCCCGGTCGAGCGATCACGACGAGGGTGATCAACACGTAGTCATTCGGTATCCCGAGTATTTGCTTCACCACCACCGGCTTGAAACCCGCAATCGGGTGGGCGATCAGCCCCATCCCTGTTGCCTGGATCATCAGGTTGGAGACGGCCATCCCACAGCCGAAAAGGTAATAGTCGCGATTGTCGGAGAGCTGGCAGTCGAGATCCGGTTTGGAGAACACGGCGATGATCGCCGGTGCTGGCTTGGTCCAGTAGTTTCCCTTAGGCATCGTTTCCTTCACTGCTGATAGGGTCTCTGGATCGTCTATGGCGACGAATCGCCATGACTGGTTGTTGAAGCAGGATGGTGCCAGATGTGCTGCCTCGATTAGCGTCTCGATCTCCTCCCGGGATACAGGAGCCTCCGATAGCGCTCTGCGTGCGCGGCGCGCGGCGATAACGGGGTTGATCCGTCGGTCGGACTCATGCAGGGCGCGCAGCGTCTCCAGCACTTCCTGTGCGTGCCCGTCGACCTTCACCTTCTTCCACTGTGCACGCACGATCCCCGCCCGGTCGATGAGAAAGGTCGAGCGGAGGATTCCGCCGCTTTCCTTGAGTGCCCCGAACTCGCGGGCCAGGGCCTTATCCGGATCGGAGAGCATGGTCACCGTAAGCGATTTTCCCCTTACAAATTTATCTTGCACCTCTGGCCTATCTGGAGATACGCCGACAATCTCGGCATCCAGCTTGCGAAATTTGGCCAAAAGAGAAGTGAAATCCTGCGCCTCGCGCGTGCATCCCGGAGTGTTCGCCTTGGGGTAGAAGTAGAGCACTAGGTACTTACCGGCAAATCTTGCCGAATGCGCTTCTTCCCCACTGTGGGCGCGCAGGGTAAACTGTGGTGCCTGGTGGAATAGCATCGTTCCTCCTTGAAAAAAAGGCGCCCACGTGGAGAAGAGCGCCCGAAATCAGTTGTAACCGGCCAGGATTACTCCTTGACGTTCATCGGCTGGTTGCAGCAGACGAGCGTCCCTGCCCCAGACTTTGTAACCTTCACCTCTTGTCCACAGATACTGCAAACGTAAGTCTTTCCTTCTTCCGCCATGTTAGTCACCTCCCTTATAGCTTGAGCGAACCTTCCCACAGTCCGTGCAGATTGCAGTACTCAAGTGCGATCAGCTTGCTTATCCCTTCCAGGTTGGCATGAGTGACCACAGCAGGGACCCCGTAGGTGGGGCCGAGATCGAACGTGGCAATATGGACAGCAAGCCCATTCTTTACCCCGAACAGAGCGATCCATTTGATGTGGTGCTCTATCGTGTTCGGATGAGCCACTTCTTTTCCCACGATGACCTTGACGACCTTGGCTCCACACTCCGGGCAATCGGATAGCTCGATCACCGGGACGTGCTTCTCTTTTCCTTCCTGTGCTCCAGTCTTGATCAGTTCTCCAAGTTGCATGGCTTACCTCCTTTTTTTCATTTCTTCTAAGTCTTCCAATAGAGATTGGAAGTCCTCTTCGTGTTCGACTTCATCCCGGAGGATGGACAGGGCGATCTGGTAGGTGATCGGATCCTTCCCCTCCGTTTCTTTCATCAGGCGGGTGTAGACGTCGATCGCGCACTGCTCCCCCTCAATCCCCTGTCCGATGATCTCCTCGATGTAGGGGTCGGAAGGGTTGAGGTAGGTGCAATTGGCCGCCTTGTTCCAAACGTTCGGATCGGTGATCGGTATTCCTCCGAGCTGGATGATCCGGCTAGCCAGCATCTGGGCATGGCTCAGTTCGTCGTTGGCGTGCTCGGTCAGCTCGGCGATCGCTGCCTCCTTCATCGGGCCCTTGACGATCAGAGCGCCGATCCAGTACTGGTAATACGCCAGCCATTCATCGGAAAACGCCTTGTTCAGAAGCGACAACAACTGGGCGACATCCATCCCGATGATCTCTCGTCCTTTCGTTCCCATACCAACACCTCCCTTTAGAATTCCTTGAACGTTTCGTGCCGCGCTCCGCACACCGGGCACACCTCCGGGGCGTCGCCCTCCACGGTGTAGCCGCACACCGGGCAGATGTACACCTTGCCGATCTCGACGTCCTTTCCGGATTCTGCCTTTTCCTTCGCTTCCTTGTACATTCTGGCGTGGATCTTCTCCGCCTCGAGGGCGTAGTGGGTGCTCCGCGCCGCACCAGATTCGCCCTGCATCTCGGCGACCTTGTTATAAGCGGGATACATCTCCTCCACCTCGAACGTTTCACCGTCGATGCACTGCTGCAGGTTACTCGGGGAATCTCCGATCAGCCCGAGCTCGCGGTAGTGGTTGGTTGCGTGTACCTGCTCTGCGTAGGCTATGGCGCGGAACAGCCGCGCCAAGTTCCTCTTTCCTTCTTTCTCTGCCTGGTTGGCGAAGATCAGGTAGCGCATGTGCGCCTGCGATTCGCCGGCGAACGCTGCCTTCAGGTTCTCCTCTGTCATCGGACGCATAGTAGAACCTCCTTATGTTGTGAGTTTCGCTAAGATTTCTCCCATATCGGGGACCTCGCTCATCGGATAGACCTTGGACCACTGGGCGATCCCCTCCTCGTTGAGGATGATCACCGCCCGCTCGGAGTAGCCATCGGCGGCCCGGAAGATACCGTATGCCTCAGCGACAGCCCCGTGTGGCCAGAAGTCCGAAAGAAGCTGTGTTTTCCTGATGCCGACATCCTTGGCCCACGCGTGCTTCGACGGGACGGAGTCGACGCTTATCCCCAGTGCAATAGCATTATGCTTCTCGAACTCCTCTCGGTTGTCCTCGAGCGCTCGCATCTGCTTGGCGCACACCGGGGTGAACGCAAGCGGATGAAACGAGAGGATCACCTTCCGTCCCCGTAATTCTTTCAAATTGACCTTCTTGCCGTGCTGGTCCGCAAGGACGAACTCCGGCGCATTCTTCCCGATTTCGATTCCCGCCATCTAACCCTCCTTTCGTGGCCAGCGCATCCGCGCCAGCCGCTGTTGTATCTCAGTTTTTTCCAGCGGGAGCAGCTCGGCGAGCGGGCCATCCCCCACCAGGTTACGGTAGCTTGTCCCGAATACCGGCCGGGAGGATCCCTGGTAGATCACCCCGATCGGAAGCGGATAATCGCCCTTGAGCGCCGCATGCAGCGCGGCCGCCCGATCGTGCGGGTCGTACTCCGCCGGGAGTGGGGTGAGCCTCTCCTTCCACCACGATTGCCAGTCGTGCCTATGCTCCCCCCAGGTGACGCACGGCTGGGTCACCTCGACAAGCGACAATCCGGGGGTGCTTACCGCTTTGACGATCAGGTTTGCGAGTTCCTCGATGTCTCCAGCGTACCCGCGCCCGACGAACGGGGCATCGTGGACAATCGCCGTGGCCAGCCCCTGGATCGGGTAGGCCTCCACCCCGGAGAACTGAAGGCGGGTGCGGGTCCCCACCGGGGTCGTCGGCGAAGCCTGCCCCTTGGTGAGGGCGTAGACGCGGTTGTCGTGCACGATCACCGTGATATTCGGGTTGCGCCGGAGGGCGTGGAGAAAGTGGTTTCCTCCCTCGCCGTAGCAGTCCCCGTCCCCGGTGGTGACGATCGTGGTGAGGCGTGGGTTGGCGAGCGCGATCCCGGTTGCGGCTGGAATCGCACGGCCGTGCAGGCCGTTGAAGAAGTTGGCGTTAAGGTAGTGGGGGAGCTTCGCCGCCTGACCGATCCCGGAGACGAGGCAGACCTCGTGCGGGGCCTTGGCAAGTGCCTGGAGCGCCTGCTTGAGCGCGGTAAGTATCCCGAAGTTGGGGCAGCCCGGACACCATTGATTCTCCGCTTCCGACCTGTAGACATCTCGTTCAGGCATCGATCCTCCCTTGAAGCCATTCTGCAGTAATCGGAAGCCCGTCCGACCTTCCGATTGCCTCTGATACTTCGATCCGGTATTCGCCGGCGAGGAGGCGGGCGAGCTGACCGGTCGCGTTCCCCTCGACCGTGATGTACTTCGACCCACTGGGAAAGGTGAACTCAGGAAGGGGCCAGAGTTCGGTGAAGTGGAGTGCGCCGACCGCTTTTCCGCTTCCCCGGAGCCGGTCGACCGCCGTGCGGATCGCTCCCCTGGTTGAACCCCAGCCGATGAGGACTGTCTCCGCCCCTTCGAGCCGGTATCCCTCCGGTGGCGCGATCTCCCGCCGCAGTCCCGCTGACTTGTTCAGCCTCTTCTTCACCATCGCCGGCCGGACCGTCCGCAGGTCCTCGGTGATGTGGCCGGTCTCGTCATGCTCGTCGGAATCGACGTTCACCGGATGGCCAGACTGTCCGGGGTAGAGGCGGGGGGAGATCCCATCCTCAGTCAGGGCATAGCGCTTGTAGTCGAGTATCCGCCTAGGGGCGGCGAAGCGCTCGATCGGCGGGATCTCCTGGAGCGGGAAGTTGTCGTAGGAGAAGTGGGTGTCGGCGAGGTACTGGTCGGTGAGGAGGATCACCGGGCATTGGTAGCGATCGGCGATCTCGAACGCCCGGATCGTCTTTACGACTGCGTCAGGCGGATCGGCCGGGGCGAATACCGCTTTGGGAAATTCCCCGTGTCCGGCGTTGATCGCGAACAGCAGGTCCTCCTGCGCGGTGCGTGTAGGGAGCCCGGTCGCCGGGCCGGGACGCTGGGCGAGGACGATCACGATAGGGGTCTCGGTCATCCCGGCGAGGGAAACCGCCTCGGTCATCAGGGAGAACCCACCTCCCGAGGTGGCGGTCATCGCCCGCGCTCCTGCGTAGCTCGCCCCCAGAGCCATGTTGATCGCCGCGATCTCGTCCTCGGCCTGCTCGGCGAAGACGCCCAGGTCTTCATCCCGAGCAAACGCGGTGATAATCCCGGTCGACGGGGACATCGGGTAGGCGGAGATGAACCGGCACCCAGAGTAGGCGGCCGCGAGGACAATTGCCTCGTGAGTGGAGATCAGTACGTGTTCTTCGTCCCTCGTTCCGAGCGAGAACCGTGCCTCTGTCACCGAGTAGCCGGCCGTCGCGGCGGCGACGTTGGCTTGAACGACTTCCTCCCCCTTGCTGGAGAATGCCTCGCGCAGGACGCGCTCCAGTGCCCGGCGCTCGATCCCGAGGGCGGCGATCAGCGCGCCGGCGGCGACCGAATTGGCGTACAGCTTAGATCCCCCCTCCTTCTCAGCGATCTTGGCGAACGGGAGCTCGACGATTGCTCCTCCGGGGGAGAGCAAATCGGCGTAGTGCTCCTTCGCCCTTTCGTTGAGCGGGAGGAGGAGGTCGACCCGCTCACGGAGAGAGCGCGGCGGTTCCTCGCCGATGCGAATCCGGTAGCTGTTGTTCCCGCCGCGGATGCGCGACTCATACTCCTTTGTTGTCATCACCGGCCAGCCGGAGGAGAGGATTGTCCGGGAGACGGCGTCCCCGATCGTCTGGATCCCTTCCCCGGCCGCGCCGACGATGGCCACCTGTACGTCGCTCATCTAGATCGCCTCCTTCGTCATCGCCTGCTCGATCATAGTATCGATCACCTTCTGCAGCGATGCGGGAAGCCCCTCGATCCTCACGTCGAGAAAACCGCGGATAATCAACGCTCGCGCCTCTTCTTCAGATAGACCGCGTGTCATTAGATAGTTCAGTTGTTCACCGGCGATCTTCCCGACGGCCGCCTCGTGCGAGAGCTCGGTGTCGGGGTAGGTCGCCTTGAGCTCGGGGATAGCGTGGATGACGGCCTGGTCATCGAGCATGATCCCGTTGCACTCCATGTGCCCTTTGGTATCAGCGTTTCCGCCTTCGATCAGTCCGCGCGAGATCACGCTACTTTTCGCAGCTACGACACGGCTGACAATCTCGCCGCGAGCACCAGCGCCGAGCAGATTGATCCTTCCGCCAACATCGAAGAACGACCCTTCCTTGGCGTACAGGATCGAGTTGAAACGTGCCGTGCCGCCGGATTTCACAACCGCGAGCGGATTCGTGTCGATGTGCTTTACCCGCGTTAGGGCGATGTAATTGGAGAGGTACGTGCCTCCCTGTTCAACAACGATCCCCGTTCTGGGTCGCACCTCCACCCCTGGGGCCCAGTCGTGGACCATGGTGTAGGTGAGGGTTGCCCCCTTGCGCACGAATATCTCGGTCACCGCGATGTGCTTGCCGGCGTTGCTATACGACGCGGCGGTGCACCCGGTGATCAGGTGAAGCTCGGAGCCCGGTTCGAGGACGATGATGTTGTGCAACACCTGTTCGTTTCGATCTGCCTTAAGGAGGAAGCAGGACTGGGCCGGAAACCTGATCTTCGCTCCTTCTTTCACATAGATGAAGTTACCCGCCGGATTCTCGTGAGAGGCAACCAGACGGGTGAATTCGTCAGTATCCGGGTCGACCAGGCTCCATTCTAAGTCCTTTACCCAAGGGTAATCGCCCCGCGTCCGGCGCATCGAATCCATCACCAGGTCTCGCTCTTTCGAGGCGGCGACACGCGTCGTGTCATCCTCGATTAGGAACGACGCCGACCGCGGGGTCTCCCCGGTTTCATCGTACCCGACCTTGCGTAGATCGAGCTTATCCTTTGAGGAAGTCATGGGTCTTCTCCTTTATTTGCGCTTCGGCAAGACAGTTTCCAAAGCCGTTCTCCGAGATCTGGTCGAAGATGTCAAGCGGTGCTCCCGAGCAGATGATCCTCCCGTTAACCAGGACGTAACCCCGCGTGGCGTGCAAGTGCTTGAGGACGCTTCCGGTATGGGTGACGATGATCCCGCCGACCGTTCGCTCCCTAATTGGAAGGTCCCTCTGAAAGAGGCGCTCGATCACAGCGGTCAGAAGCTTGAGGCTGTCCACATCCACTCCGGACTCCGGCTCATCGAGGAGAAGGAGCTTCGGACGTTGCAGCAGGAGCTGAAGGAGTTCACTTCTCTTCTGCTCTCCGCCGGAGAAGCCATCGTTCAGACCACGAGTGATGTGTCCACCCATCCCAATCTGGGCTGCCTCATCGCTGAGCCTGCTCTTGTCGATCCCGAGCGCTATGCCGAGAGCGGAAAGCGATACATCTCGCACTGCAGGTGGCTGCTGAAAGGCAAGACCGATCCCCAGCCGCGCGCGCTCATCGATCGGGAGTTCGAGTATCGACTCACCCTCGAACCGGACATCTCCTGAGGTCACTCGGTAGGGAGGGAGACCCATGATCGCCTTGATCAGGCTCGATTTTCCAGTTCCGTTCGGTCCGAAGACAACGTGTATCTCCCCTGGGGCAACAGTGAGGTTGACGTTGGAAAGGAGTGGCTCATCACCAATTGCAACCGTAAGATTTTCGACTTCGAGAAGCGGTTTCATCATCCCTCTATTTCCTTTGTTAGTTCATCGCTCAGGAGGACGATGTGCCCCATCTCCTCGCGGATGATGTCATCCATTTGTTCCCTTCCAAACTCCTCGGGTACCAGATCTCGAATTACAAGGTAGAAGATTATTGAATCCTTCTCCAGGTCGATTGCCTTATGATAGATATCGACAAGGGACTTTCCCGCAAGATCGGCTGCTGGTGATGCCCGGTAGTCGAATATCTTCCCATCGACGATTGCTCCCAAGTAGGCAGATACTTCCCCCGCGGGATCAAAGGATGCCCGTACGACTGACTGAGAAGCGCGCATCTCGGCGAATATCCGCTCGTGGTTACGCTCCATCTCCGCCAGTTTCTGAAGCTTAGCTTTCTTCTCCTCGCCTTCCGTGATCTGGGCGGCACGGGCGTAGTATTCCGCGCCATTTCGCTCGATTTCTTCAGCCATTGCTAGTATCTCGTCGATATTGTAGTTTCGATTCATGGTTCAATCTCCTTTCATCATTCCCGCCAGCTCGTTGGCAAGATTGTCGATTCGAGATAGGTCCTCTTTCCGTGGGGATCCCTTAACCATCACCGGGTCAATCCACTGCAGCTTCAACGATGCTGTGAGTGACTTGATCGTCTCCGGCGCTTTTCCTCCCCACCCGTATGAACCGATAACAGCGGCGTACTTGAGCTTCGGGCGTAGAGCCGCAACGAGGTATGCCGCGGAGACGACGCTTGGATGCGGTCCGACGAGAACGGTGGGGGTTCCGAACACGACAGCCTTCGCCTCAACCAAGGCTTCGCTGAGCTTCCCAAGGTCGGTCACCGTCAGATTGAATGGCGCGACCTCAATCCCTCGATCGACGAGGGCGGTGATCAGATGGTCGACCATCACCTGCGTGCTCCCGTGCATCGACACGTAGGGCAGCAACACGAGGTCTCTCGGCTCATCTAAAACCCAATGCCGGTAAGCATCGATGATAAAGCTAGGATCGTCGTATACCTGGCCGTGGCTGGGAGCGATCATCTCGATCTCGTAGTTCTCCAGGCGCGCCAGGTGCTTGGTGATGATCGTCCTAAACGGCATCATGATCTCGGCGTAGTAGCGCTTGGCAGCGTCGTAAACACGCCCCTTGTTGTGAGCGTAGATCTGCGTACTAGCGATGTGCGACCCAAAGAAGTCGCACGTGAATAGGATCTTCTCCTCCTGCAGATAGGTGAGCATCGTCTCCGGCCAGTGCACCCAGGGGGCATGGATGAACTCAAATGTCCGATCCCCGAGGGAGATCGTCTCGCCATCTTCTACCACAGTGATCTTCTCCGGATCGACGTGGAGGTGATCGACGAGCATCTGCTTTGCCTTGGGACTGCAGAGGACCTGCGCCTGCGGATAACGTTCCAGGACCTGCGGAATACCTCCGGAATGGTCTTGTTCCACGTGTTGACACACCAAGTAGTCGATCTGCTTTACCGAAGCGAGTTGTCTCATCAAGACCCCGCTCTTCACAGGATCGACAGCGTCGATGAGAGCGACCTTTTCGCTTCCCTTTACGATATAAGCGTTGTAGCTTGTCCCATCGGGAAGCGGAATCAGTTCGTCGAATAGCCGTCGGTCGAAGTCTTGCGTCCCCAACATCGATACTCCTGGTCTAATCTCCCGAGCATTCATTCTTCACTCCTTTATAGACTAACTGTTACAAGATTCTTCGCTCTCGAAGCTCTCATAACGAACGAATTCAGATAAATCCTCGCGTCTCTTCTCCGTCTTGTGGTGAGGATTATAGGCGGCTACTCCCACCGGAAGGAGAGCGACTACGCGCATCTCCTTGGGAACGCCCAGTATCCTCTTAATATTTCCCTCGATCGATCTGCGCCCTCCCTCGGGGCTGTAGACTCCCGCCCAAAAAGTGGCGAGGCCGAGGGAACTGGCAGCCAATGCCATGTTCTGTGCGGCGAGCGCACCTGCCTCCACATAGTGCTTGCTATCGCGCCATGGGTCGACGACTATCGCAATTACCACTGGCGCGTCTCCCATACCGGAACCAGTGATACCAACATTGCCCCGTCGCGCCAGAGCGATGCGTTGCACCAGGCCCTCCAGTGCGCGCCTCTTGTCCTCGTCACGGACAACAATAAACGTCCACGGCTGAGAGTTTGCATACGACGGTGCCCAGCGTCCCGCCTCCAAGATCGTTTCCAGCTGTTCATCGGATATGGGGTCTTCCTGAAAACGGAAGATACTGATCCTGTCTCGAATAGCTTTCAATACTTCGTTTTCTTGCATGCTAATCCTCCTTTGCTGTGGTTGATATCAGGCTAATGTGGTGCCTGCTCCTATTCCTTCAGAATGCTGTCGATGTCTTCCCGCGGATCACCGATAAGGCGCAGGTCGTAGTTGTCCTGCAATCGCGCTACGGTTGCCGTCTTTCCGCACATACCCTGCACCGTGCAGCCGGTTCCGCCCACGGTCTGTGAGCACTGGTAACAGAACATGTCTAGTTTTTCAGGCATTCTTCGCCTCTTTGTGATCAGCTGTTTCGTCGAGAAGACGCCTCTCTCCTTCGATAGCTTGTATTTGTGTGATGTCTTGCGTCACTTCGAGCGTTCCTAAGTACTCTCCATCGTTATCTCTTACCGCAAAGTACCGGATGTAGACAGTCTTTCCCGCCATGTCTATCCAGAAATCTGCCAGATCGCGAGTTCCACTCTTGAAATCCTTCAGAATGTGGTTCACGGTGTGTACGCTCTTTTCCGGATGACAGTTCTGGACTGCTCGGCCAATGATCGCCGGACTTCTCACGAACACGCGATCCGGTGCTTGGTTGAAGTAGCGAACGCGGTCGTCCTTATCGATGAAGGTGATGTCCACCGGTAGGGTATCGAGGATCGCGGTGAGCTCATCTCGGGAGAGGGCACCGGCGGAGAAGGTAACCTCTCCATCCATCCCCGCTGCTTCCTCATCGCTCGCTGTGGCTGGGGCGGGAGGGATATCCGCGATGAACGGGGTGTACCCGATGTCGTCGAACTCACGTCTGATCGTTGTCCACTCGGGGGCAGTGATCACCTGAAGCGCGCTCGGGAACAGGATCTTTCCCTCTTTCTGAAAGTGAGAGGATAACATGTCGTACAGCCCTCGCGCCTTTGCCTCCAGGAGCTTCCCCTTGGTGCCGGATTCGATCAGAGAGATCACTGCTTTGCGCTCGGCGCGGATGCGGTCGTGCTCCATCCACATGATTGCCGGCGGCTCTGTGATTCCGTGTTTCTCAAGGTAAGAGAAGAGGACGTTCTCCTCGCGCTGATAGTGAACCTCAGTGTCGGCGAGTTTCCCAGCTAGCGATTGCAATTCATCATCCTGGCCGGCTCCGTCCCGCGCAATCTTCCAGATACGCTCCGCCGCTTGCAGCATCCCCCGGTGCTCCTCATAGAGGATGTGGATTGGGTGCCAGTCGGGAACGTCCGGTTCTTTGGACATAGACTCCTTAAACATGGCCATGTGTACATCGCACAGGCTCATCAGTTCCTCGCGCGTTGTCCCCTCGCTGACGAGCTCCGCCTCGACCTGGGAGATCTCAAGCGGAGTGATTTCGCCCAGCATTCCTTTGAATTCTTCCTTCAGCGCCTCTGGGGACTCACCTGCGTGCAGGCGCGAGACGATCTTACGCAGCGCATTCTTGCGTTCGTTTGATATCAGTTCGCTCATTTCCTCTCCTTTGGGGCATCCAGTCTGTCAGCTACCGATTGGATCGTCGTTTCGCTAAGAAAGCGGGTGATCTCGTCGCGCACCGGATCCCACACATCGTGCAATGGACAGCTCTCGCGGCCCTCGCACGGGAAGGTTTCGAATGCACACTCTGTGAAGTACCCATCCCCTTCGATCACTCGCACCACGTCTGCCAGGGAGACCTTCCCTGGATCGCGGGCAAAGCTTATCCCGCCGGTCTTTCCCCGCATTGATGATAAGATTCCGGCACGCACGAGTGGGGGAACAAGCTTGGCCAGGAAAGGCGGGGGGATATGCCGTGCTTCAGCGATCTCCTTGACTCGCATCTGCCGGTTTTGCCTGGCCAGTTCGACCAGGGCAATCACCGAGTACTTCGTAGTCAAAGAGTAGAGCATTATCCCTCCAGATAAAACGATCTTTTTATCTTGTTATTGTACCAACAACCAAACCTTTATCAAGTACGGAGCAATATACCAAAGACCAAGTATTACATTCTGCTGCTACCTACTGCTTCTCGAACATATCCTTGCCCACACCACAATCGGGGCAAACCCAATCCTCGGGTAGGCTCTCAAACGGAGTCCCCGGTTCAATGCCGCTTGTCGGGTCTCCATTCTTCGGGTCGTAGACGTATCCGCACACTGTGCATACCCATTTTTCCATTCTCTTCATCTCCTCTTACGCATAGTCTTTCTGTACTCGTTGTAGGTTAACGGATCTCCATCCTCTTTCGTTCCAGCCCGGTCTACCGAGGCGACGAACAGCGTGTGCGTGCCAAGGTCGACGGTGAACTCCGGCAGTACCGTACACTCGTAGAACGCCTTTGCGTTCGGGAGGATCGGGATCCCTCCCCCGCTCTTTTCATAGGGAAAATCTGCGAATTTGTCGACATCTCGGCCGGACTGGAACCCAAAGCGACGCACGACATCCGGACAGGTTGGGTCTTCACGATTGAGGGCATTTAGCACGAACTTTCCCGTCTCGGCGATCATCTCATGGGTGAGCGACTTCTTTCCCACGCCGATCGAGATCCGTGGCGGGGCGTTCGTGATCTGCATTGCCGCATCCAGGCACTGGCCGTTAGCCCTCCCGCCGCGAACGGCGGTGAGGACGTACAGACCGTGTGTAACCTCGAACAGCGCCTGGTTCAGAGAACCAGGATCGCTTGCAATCTTGAACTGGCTCATGCTGCTTCCCCTTCTACGCTCGATGCAGCCGCTGCCGGACGAGCACCCAATTCACGATCGACCATGACCAAGCCGTGGCCGGAATCGCCCATCCGCTCCAGCAATTCCACAACCTTCTTCGTTGAGGACTCTTCCTCCACCTGTTCGGAGACGAACCACTGTAGCATGATCTTCGCCGGATTATCGTTCTCCTCCTCGGCGACCTTCACCAGCTTATCGATCGTTCCACTGATGAACTGCTCGTGGGCGTATGCTGCTTTGAACGCTTCAAGGGGTGATGTCCACTCCTTCTGAGGTTGCGCGAGAGGCAGAAGCTCCACCCGCCCTTCCCGCTCATTGATGTGATTGAAGAAGCGCATCGCGTGCGCGATCTCCTCCTGCGTCTGTATAGTCATCCACTGAGCCATACCGTCCAGCCCTTCGGCATTGAAGTAGGCGACCATGGATAGATAGAGATACGCCGATTCCAGTTCGTGTTTGATCTGCTCGTTCATCGCGTCCTGCATTCTCTTTCCGATCATCACGCACTCCTTTACAGCTTCTTGTGGCAGAACCACCAATCGTAGCAATCATGATGTTTTACGATCTCGCGCGCCTGGTCGACGGTGCTTGCCGGCGGCACGATCACCTCGTCTTTGACCAGCTCGTTCTCCGGCCAGTTGGCAGGGATGGCGACCCCTTCACGATCTGCAATCTGGAAGCCTTTGATCATGCGCAAGAACTCGTCCATATTCCGTCCTAACTCTTGCGGGTAGTACATGATAGCCCGCACGATCCCGTTGGGGTCAACGATGAAGACCGCCCGTACCGTGTTCGTCCCCTTCCCCGGGTGGATCAGGCCGAGCTTATTGGCAATCGCTTCCGTTCCACTAATGATCGGAAATTTGATCTCTACGTTCAGATTGTTCTTGATCCAGTCGACCCATTTGATGTGAGAGAACACCTGGTCGACCGACAGACCGATCAGTTCTGTGTTCAGTTCCTTGAACTTGTCGTAGCGCTTCTGAAAGGCCACGAATTCCGTGGTGCAGACCGGGGTGAAATCGCCCGGATGGCTGAACAGGATAAACCACTTTCCTGAGAAGTCTCCCGGCAGCGAGACCGGCCCATGTGTCGTCTGAACCTTCATCTGTGGAAACGAATCCCCAAGTAACGGCATCTGCATCCTGTACTCCTGATTTGTTGTTTGCATCACATTCCTCCTTTTGACTGTTTTGCAGTCTTTTAGTTACCAGTTTTTCCCGAGGAGTTCAAAGTACGCCTGCGGGTGTGCGCAAGCGGGACAGACCTCGGGGGCCTCGTTCCCTGTGTGCAGGTAGCCACAGTTACGACATCGCCAGACCACTGACTTGTTCCTATTAAATACAGTTCCTGCCTCGACGTTTGCAAGTAGATCGAGATAGCGTTTCTCGTGTTGTTTCTCCGCCACGGCGATCGCCTGGAATACGCCGGCGATTTCAGGGAACCCTTCCTCGTGAGCGACTGCGGCAAACGCGGGGTACATCTCCTCCCACTCGTAGTGTTCTCCGCCTGCCGCAGCTTTCAGGTTCTGCGCTGTCGTTCCGATCTCTCCGGCGGGGAACGACGCCTCGATCTTCACCTCTCCACCAGTAAGAAACTTGAACAGCCTCTCCGCGTGTTCCTTTTCCTGCTGGGAGGTCTCCTCAAATATTGATTGTATCTGCACGTAGCCATCCTTCTTTGCTTTACTGGCAAAGAAGGTGTAGCGGTTGCGTGCCTGTGATTCCCCGGCAAACGCCGTCAGCAGGTTTCTCTCTGTACGCGATCCTTTCAGTTCCATCGTGTTTCCTCCTTCTATTCTCTTGCTTCCTCTCCAATTTCTACCAGTCTCCGTGTCTTGCACCTCACATTGTCTACAGCAAAAGGACTCTTCTTCGCAAGATCCATCATCTTTCACCTCTGGCAGCCTGGGCAGAAATAGGTTGATCTTCCGGCTTGTATGATTCGTGCAATAGGCCCTCCACAGCGCGGGCAGACCTCTTCTGCGAGCCCGTAGACCGCGAGGAGATCTTGAAATTTGCCATAGTCTCCGTAGGCATCACGATAATCAGAGACCGTCTGTCCAAACGTGGTTCCCATGTTGTCGATCGCTTTTTGTATGATCGTGCGGATAGCGCGATACAACCTGGTTGTCTCATCCCTGGTGAGCGTGTTCGCGCTGCGCCTTGGATCGATCTCTGCTCGCCACAGCGCCTCGGATGAGTAGATGTTCCCCAGTCCGGCGATCTTCTTCTGATCCATGAGCAGCGGCTTGATCGGCGCGCGGCTTGCGCTTGCTATCTTGTACAAACTCTGAGCAGTAAACTCATTAGACAATGGCTCTATCCCTAACTCGTGTGGAAATCCGTCCTGCGAGTACTCGACCGTCCCCAGACGACGGGGATTGATGAAATAGATTGGGCCTCCACGACTCAGGCGCAAGATGAAACGGGTGTGCTTCTCTTCGATTGTGGTGCGCGTAAGGGCGAGCCGCCCCGACATGCGCAGGTGCACGATGAGTGAGCCTCCACCGGACAAGTGAAGGATGATGTACTTTCCTCGTCGCTTGATCGTTTCGATCGTCTTGCCGACGATCTTATTGCGCGGGAGGATGATGCGCTGATCGCCTATCTCGAGGACATCAATTCGCGCTCCTGCTACTGCGCTTAGTCCGCGCACTATCGTTTCTACCTCGGGAAGCTCAGGCATCCTTCCTCCCGCTCGTTCTTGCAGCCTCTTCTTGAGCTTCCAATCCGGGGCTGTTCTTGGCGGCCTGTGCGCGGCAATGCGCGCAAACACCGTAGACATATGTTTGTACCGATTCCACCTGATGGCCGTCTATCACATCTCCTGTGTGGAGCGTTTGCGGGGTGTCGATGTCGTATATCCTGCCACAGACGCGGCACAGAAAGTGCGGATGCGCCGACGTCCTGATATCGTAGCGTGCCGCTTGACGGGCGATCGTCAACTCCCTGATTGCTCCTGCTCGCTTCAGCGCGTCGAGCACGTTGTACACGGTTGCCTTGGAGAGGGAGGGGAAGCTGCTCTTCACCCCGTTATAGATCTTATCAGCGGTTGGGTGAACGAGGTGGCCTTCGAGGAATTCCAACACAGCCACTCGCTGAATCGTGGGGATGAGTCCTAGCTTCCGCAGTCTTGTGGAACGATCTTGGTGGTTCATATTGAACTCATTATAAAACGAGAACGAGTATAAGTCAAGCTCACGCTCTTGCCACCCAACGCTGGAAGCTTCTGACTTACTGCGTTAGACTTATTCAGCAGCGTCTGTGTATCAGGCGACAGGGGGTGATACCATGAAGTTCCCGACACATAAGACAAAGATCGTCTGTACCATCGGCCCGGCTTCCGACGAACAGAGGGTTCTCGAACGGATGATCCATCAAGGGATGGACGTCGCTCGCCTCAACTTCGCTCACGGTGACTTCGAAAGCCATGCGCGGTCGATTCAGCGGATCCGCGTGGCATCAAAGAAGGTTGGCAGGCGAGTTGCTATCATGGCCGATCTGCCCGGGCCGAAGATGCGTGTGGGAGAATTGGCCGTGGAGCCGGTGCAGCTTGAACGTGGGGCAGCCATCACATTGACAAGCGCGCCGGTTCTGGGTGATGCCAACAGGATATCCGTTAGCTTCTCCGGCCTGAGCGAGGCCGCCCGTCCCGGTGATGCGATCTTTCTAAACGATGGTTTCATCCGTCTCAAGGTGGTGGAAATTGGCGAGGATGAGGTCCACTGCCGCGTTGTGGTTGGAGGAGAGCTCCGTTCGCACAAGGGGGTTAACCTCCCCGGAACCGACCTAGGTATCAGTGCCGTGACGGAAGATGATCGCCGGTTTCTCGAGTTCGCTCTGGAGCAGGGAGTAGACGCAGTCAGCATCTCGTTTGTACAGGCGCCAGAGGACATTGAGACGGTACGAGGGATCGCTGCCACGCACGGTAAGTCCCCGTTCGTGATCGCCAAGATCGAGCGAGCGGTGGCCATCCATCGGATCAAAGCGATCATGGAGGCCACCGACGGGATCATGGTTGCCCGTGGAGACCTTGGTGTGGAGACTCCCATCGAGGGGATCGCCGTCCTGCAGAAGCAACTGATTCGCGAGGCCAATCTTCTTGGCAAACCAGTCATCACAGCCACCCAGATGCTGGAATCGATGGTGGCAAACAGCCGCCCCACCCGAGCCGAGGCGACTGATGTCGCCAATGCTATCCTCGACGGGACCGATGCGGTCATGCTCTCGGAGGAGTCCGCCGTCGGTGCCTATCCGGTGGATGCGGTGGGGATGCTTGCTCGCATCGCCAGGGCCACCGAGGGGAGTCATCACGATTACGGGTTCAATCATTACCTCTCCCCGAGCGTGTCGGAGGGAGAGCTGATCGAGGAGACGATCGCATCGAGCGTCGTTGCCACGGCGAACAGGCTGCATCCCAAGCTGATCGCCATTCCCACCCGCACCGGGGCCACGGCACGCCGTGTCACGCGTTACCGCCTGCGTCCGTGGATCGTCGCCTTCAGCCATAACGCCACCACCTGTCAGCAACTGGCTTTCTCTTACGGAGTTCATCCCGTTCACCTCGAAGGTGACCGGCATGACTGGAACAGAATGATCAATGAGTGGTGTGCCAGTGAGCAGATCACATCCGGAATCGTGGTGATGACGCAGGGATCGTCCCGCCGCAACCAGAAGCGCACCAACCAAATTGAGGTCTTCTCTTTGGGAGAGGATGGTATTGAAGAATGAAGCACGCAAGATAGAACGATATAGATCCCAGCAATGAGGAAGACGAGCCATTGAGCAATGTGCGCAATCGGCGATAGTCTTCAAGTTTGTCATATTGAGGAGGAACGATGGATACAACAATTCAAAAACTACACGCCCGTGAGATCCTTGATTCTCGGGGCAACCCCACCGTTGAGGTGGAATGTACACTTGCCTGCGGCACGTTCGCCCGTGCTGGCGTCCCCTCTGGGGCATCTACCGGCGTGCACGAAGCGGTTGAACTGCGCGACGGAGATAAGAAGCGCTTCGGTGGCAAGGGAGTCCTGCAAGCTGTTGCCAACGTCAACGATGTGATCGCCGGCAAGGTGATCGGCCTGGACGCGCGTGACCAAGTGATGATCGACGAGACGATGATCGCCCTTGATGGTACGCCTAATAAGGGAAACCTGGGGGCAAATGCCATCCTTGGGGTATCACTCGCCGTGGCGCGTGCGGCGGCCACTGCCGCTGGCATCCCCCTCTATCGCTACCTCGGTGGACCCACCGCGCATTGCCTACCCGTGCCGCTGATGAACATCATGAACGGCGGCGTGCATGCCCACTGGCAGGGAGCGGACTTCCAGGAGTACATGATCGCCCCCTACGGCGCTGACAGTTTTCGTCAGGCCCTGGAATGGGGTGCGGAGGTCTATCACGCGTTGCGTTCCGTTCTCAACGAAAAGGGAATGAGTGTTGGCGTGGGCGATGAGGGCGGATTCGCCCCGCATGTCTCCTCCAATGCGGAGCCACTGAAGCTCATTGTAGAAGGAATCGAAGCAGCTGGTCTTATGCCAGGGCGTGATGTCGGTGTGGCAATGGATCCTGCTTCGAGTGCGTTTTTCGAAGACGGGAAGTACCATCTGAGAACCGAGAACCGGGAGCTATCATCGGTGGAGATGGTGAACTACTACGAGAAACTCGTGAATGAATTCCCGGTTGTGCTGATCGAGGACGGAATGGCAGAAGATGACTGGGATGGCTGGAAACTCCTAAATCAGCGAATAGGCGGGATCATCGAGCTTGTGGGCGACGACTTGTTCGTGACAAACGTTGAGCGCATTGCACGAGGCATCCGCGAGAACGCCGCTAACGCTGCTCTAATCAAGCTCAACCAGATTGGTACTCTCACCGAAACGGTCGCCGCAACGCGGCTGGCGCAGTTCAACGGTTGGGGAGCATTCGTCTCCCACCGGAGCGGCGAGACAGTGGACAGCTTCATCGCCGACTACACCGTTGGCCTCGACACTGGCCACCTCAAGACCGGCGCTCCGGCGCGCGGTGAGCGGGTGGCGAAGTACAACCAGCTAATGCGCATCGAGGAAGAACTTGGCAGCGCCGCTACCTATGCCGGAAAGGAGGCATTCGTGCGGCCTGTGCGTTTCTGAACGTTCAGCTAGACTATGCTTGCGGCGATTAGCGCAGTGAGTCATGCTGATCGCCGCAAGCGCTGGCAACACAAGATACGAACGGCGCATATGCGCCGGAGACGACTCAGCGCAGGTTCTCCGCTTCGAGATTGCCTGTGGAAATGCCACAGCAACCACTCTACGTGCGCGAATCTTCACGGAGTTCGAGGCCAAGGATCTGGTAAGTCAGATTAGCGTCGAGAAACTGGGTTAGGCAGATCACGAATAACACGAATGTCGTGAAGCGGGCGAAACTGATCGCCTGTTCGCGTGTAGAATAAGAGATTGCTCGTTTCCAAAACGAGCGCGGATCTGTTTGGGGTGATTGTATGGCGGCTGAGAAAACACGGAGGTGGTAGGGGTGAAGAGAGCGTTATTGTTGGTTGTATTGGTTGTTAGCTTGATTGGTGTTGTGGCGGCAGCGCAGTGTGGCTGTGATACGCCGTCTGTTGGTGATGAGGCAACCTGCTACACCGGCTACTGGCTGGGAGTCGATGTTGGTTTCAAGCTTGTGGTTCCCGGAGAGTATTTCTCGCAGTGCCCGATTCCGCAGACTCCGTTCATCACCGGATGGCGGGTGGAGACGGTCGATGGGATGGTCATCTATCAGCAGCAGTTCCCCGACATGCCAAAGGGACACAACTTTGAGATGCTGTGGGACCAAACCGATGGATATTGCAATCAGGTCCCGATTGGCATCTACCGGCTCGTCATTCAGACAACGACTGCCGGTGAATTCAAGAACTATGTAAAAATTCAGCCCTGGCCCAGTCCGAGTAACTGGTGCAATTGTTGGTGCAACTGTTGCTGCATGCAAATCGATACGCAGCCTTGCTGCATCTCGCACAATCCGTACATACAGATTGCCCGCTGCACGGGGCGCCCCTATGTGTGGGGATCAATCAGCCTCCGTATTCACGTAGACCTGGGTGCCTGCGGTTGTTGCGGCTGCCCGTAACCAAACAGAACTTTGAATCAACCAATCGGGGTGACTGAGAAGCATTAGTTGTCCCGATTTTCTTTGATAGTCCATCGGACACTCTGGTCATGCCTAAAGCGCTCTCTCTTTGTGCAAGGCAAGTACAGAAGCATTGTTTCTTGATTGCGCCTGGGAAGTGGCACAGGTAGAATTCCCTTTAAGCCTATGTTTCTCATTGGAGCAGTCATCATCGGACTTGTGCTTGGGTACGCGCTGAGAGGGAGGATCGCTAATCTCTCGGGTCTCCGCCTGCGCTCATTGTGGCTGGTGGCAATCGCGATACTGATTCAGTTTGCCATTTTCCCGCTTTTCTCCTCGCGCGCGATCTTTCCATATGCGACGACGCAGCTGCATCTTGCCTCCTACGGCCTTCTCTTCCTGTTCTTTGTCATCAACTACCGGGTGTGGGCGCTGCTCATTATTGCTGTGGGATCGTTGTTCAACCTGGTTGTGATCGCCATCAACGGGGGGAGGATGCCCTCATCTGTTCACGCGCTGATCTGCGCCGGCCAGCCGGGGATTGCGCAGAAGCTAACTACCGACGGGGTCATGGGAAACGTCTGCCTGATGGGTGAGAACACAAGACTCGATTTCCTCGGAGATTGGCTGTACCTGCCACACGGGGTGCCACTGGCTACTGCATTTAGCATCGGCGATCTCACTATCGCCGTCGGATTGATTATCCTTATCGTTTGGGGGATGCGTTCTCATGCCTAAAGACTTAACACGCTTGCTCGCCCCGCGCGGGGTGGCCGTTGTCGGTGCCAGCCCGCGGTCGGGCTCCGTCGCTGGGGAGATTCTGCGAAATATCGTGCGCTGCGGCTACACCGGTGAGGTCTACCCGGTGAATCCGAAGTATGACACAGTCAATGACCTGCGTTGCTATCGCTCCATATCCCAGCTTCCCGCTGGGATCGATCTTGCTGTGCTGGCGATCAACCGCGATCTCGTGCTCGATGCGGTCGCCGAATGTGGGAAGAGCGGAATCAGCAATCTCGTGATCATCACCGCGGGATTCAAGGAGAGCGGGAAGGAGGGGATCGAACGCGAACAGCGACTGCGCCATCTCATCGAGAAGTATGATCTAAGCGTTGTCGGGCCAAATTGCATGGGAATCATCAACAGTGATCCCGCCGTTTTGCTCAATGCATCCTTCTCCCGTTGGTTCCCAAGTGACGGCGAGGTTGCGTTCATCTCGCAGAGCGGGTCGCTGGGAGAAACGGTCCTCGAGTTCTTCGAGGGGATGAGCCTGGGGATTTCTCAGTTCATCAATTTGGGAAACCGCGCAGGGCTGTCGGAGAACGACTTTCTCCTGCACGTAGCAAACGATGATCACATCCGCCTTGTCTTCCTCTATCTGGAGAGCTTCGCCGACCCACATTTGTTCAGACGCCTTGTGGAGAGAATTGGAAGGACAAAGCCGATCATCGTCCTGAAATCGGGGCGCACACAGGCGGGAGCGGCCGCCGTTGCCTCGCACACGGGCTCACTGACTACCTCCGATGTGATTGTCGAAGCATTCCTCAATCAAAGTGGGGCAATCCGCGTCTCGTCAATCAAGGAGGCACTGACGGTGCTGGGGGCGGTGAAATGGGGCGCGATCCCGGAGGGAAACAAAACGGTGATCCTGACCAACGCCGGCGGAGCGGGTATCATTGCCGCCGATGCCTGCGAGCGGGTCGGTGTCGATGTCCCTCAGATCTCAGATTCCGTTAGGGAGAGGCTGGCATCGTTCCTCCCACCGGAGGCTGGCCTCGGGAACCCGATCGACATGATCGCCACTGCCAGTTCTACTGACTACGAGCGAACATTGCACGAGACGCTGAGCGAGGTAGATGCGGCGATCGTCATCTTTAGGCCGCCGCTGGTGTTTAGCGAGCCACCGGAGACCGTGGCCGATGGAATCGTGCGTGTCGCCGAGGAGAATCCGGGGAAGCCGATCCTTGTTTGTACCCTCAGCCATAGCGCGGATTTGGCGACGTTTCGCGAACGGCTCGCCGCGGCGCGGATACCGGTGTACACCATGCCGGAGACGGCAGTTGAGGCCCTAGCTTCACTCTGTCGTGTGAGCGAGCTGTGGCGCGTGCGGCGGCCAATCGACCGTCACGTGAGCGCTGACAGTGAGCGGGCACACAAGATCGTGGCAGAGGCGCGCGCTGCCGGGCAAGGAGCACTCACCTTTGCCCAAGGGGCGGATCTCCTTGCGGCGTATCACATTCCAGTCTGTCCGTTTTTCTACGTTACTGATGACGGTGCTGCAGGAGAATTCGCCGCGAAGGTCGGCTATCCGCTGGTGGCGAAGATCGACGCCCTTAAGCTGTTTCATCGCTTCGAACACGGTGCGGTGATCACCGGGATCAGGGATGAAGGTGAGCTGCATGCTGCGTTGGAGAAGCTGCGGCAAGTGATCGAAGAGGAAGAGCTTGCTGACGGGCGCATCCTGTTGCAGCCGATGATCGAAGGACGGGAATTGATCATGGGAGTGAACCGCGATCCATCGTTTGGGCCGGTGATCATGTTTGGCATTGGCGGGACATTCGTCGAGGCGCTGAAGGACGTGTCGTTCGGAGTTGCTCCGCTATCGATAGAACACGCGCAACTGATGATTCGCTCCATTCGAGCCTTTCCACTGCTTGGAGAGTTTCGCGGTCAATCGGCGGTGGACATCTCGCGCCTCGCGACGATCCTGCATCGTCTGAGCCGGTTGAGCATGGATATACCGGAGATTGTGGAGATTGACCTGAACCCATTCATGGCCGGCCGGCATCTATCGGCCGTCGACATCCTGATCAAGCTCTGAAGAAACAGTGATTGGTGACAAGTAATGGGTGATCAGAAAGATCGAACAGCGTAAGACCTGTCCCTGTATAGCATTACACCTTGTGTGCGACGTTTGCTTAACGGGAACGTGTATCCGTTTTCGCACGTTAAACGCTTAGTAGGGAAGAGGGGGACCCGGTTTCCCTTGCCCTGCCGATTCGAACGGTAACCATTCAGAAGGTCGGTCAAGCGCCGCCAAGGAGGTGAAACAGCGCGCCTTTTCTTACCCTCAGTTTCGGGTTGTAAACCCAAAGTTCGGTCGACACCTAGTCGCGGACTCGCCGACTTCTCGATTTGCATCTCGCGGCGTAAGTCCCCCTTTGTTGTTTGGTGGTGACTGCCTCAGCCCAAACGGCCGAGATAATATTCAAAAGCGCTCAGCTTCGAGCGCTCATTATCATCACTTAACCACAACACGGCCGGAAGTATAACGACCAATTTCAGGGCTGTCAAGCGGATAAAACGCCCAATTTCAGCAGATTATGGGTAGAGGCGATTCAGTTGCCTAGCAAACGGGATCGTCTCCCGAATGTGAGATATTCCACAGATCCAAGCGATCGTCCGCGCTACGCCAAGCCCGAACCCGGAGTGCGGCACAGACCCGTAACGGCGTAGGTCCAGGTACCACTCATATGGCTTGGGCGAAAGGTTCTTCTCCTTCATCTGCGCGACGAGCTCGTCCAAGTCGTCGGCACGCTGGCTCCCGCCGATCAGTTCACCGTATCCCTCTGGGCCGATGAGGTCGGCTGCAAGAACCCGACTCGGGTCCTGCGGGTCGCGTTTCATGTAGAACGGCTTCATGTTGGCTGGAAAGTGTTCGATGAACACGGGCTTATGGAAGTGCTCGCCGAGCGTCGCCTCCTGAGGAGCGCCAAAATCGTCGCCGAATGAGACTTCGTGGCCGGCGTCCTGCAGCAGCTTGACGGCGTCGCCGTAATCGATGCGTGGGAATGGAAGCACGACCTCCTTACGCAGCAGGTCAATGTCGCGCTTCAATTGCCCAAGCTCAGTCTTACGCTCTGTAGTCACTACATCCACTACGTAGGCGATCATTTCTTCCTGCAGTCGCAGGTTGTCGGCGTGGTTGTAGTAGGCCATCTCCGCCTCGGCCATCCAGAACTCGGTCAAGTGCTTGCGCGTCTTCGACTTCTCCGCGCGAAAGACCGGCCCGATCCAGTACACCTTGCCTAGGGCCATCGCCGTCGCCTCCAGGTAAAGCTGTCCGCTCTGGCCGAGGTACGCTTTCTCCCCGAAGTAGTCAACCTCAAACAGTGAAGTTGTCCCCTCCACGGATGTGCCGGTCAGAACTGGGGCCTCGGTGGCGACGAATCCCTTCTCGTGGAAGAAATCGCGCAGGGCGCGGAAGACGGCGTCACGCACACGTAGGATGGGGACCTGTCTACCGGTGCGCATCCATAGGTGGCGGTGATCCATGAGGAAGCTGGGCGTGTGCTCCGTCAACTCAATCGGGAACGGCTCGGTTGGCTCGCTAACGACGGTCAACGTGCTCAACTGAAGCTCGCATCCGCTGGGCGCGCGCTTATCCTCGCGCAGCGTGCCGGTGATGATGATCGATGTCTCACGCTGCAGTTGGTCGGCAACGGCGAACATATCCGGTGATTCAGGCTCGGTGACTATGCCCTGAATCACGCCTGTTCCGTCGCGCAACTGCAGAAACATGATCTTCCCGCTGGAGCGTTTGTTGTATAGCCACCCGCGCAGCGTGACTTCTTCCCTAATATGGCGTGGTGCTTCATCGATCGTTATTGTCTGCATCGTGTCTCCTTCGATGGAGGGATTGAGTGATTCAGGCAGTGAGAGACTTAGCCAATCAATCTCTCACGCTCTCCATTATCAAGTCCACTAATCATCCCATCCTCCAATCATTCAATCGCTCTACAATACTGTTACTCCTGGGAGAGATTAGAAGGAGAAAGTCAGCTTTGCAAGGGGCGGGTCTCTTCCACCACCGTTTCGGCCGATCTGGGGTCGATCGGGATCTGTTCAATCGGAATGGGCGTCTCCCTGATGATGCGGTGTTTCCAGTTGCCGGATAGGAAGAAGCCAATCGACACTGCGGATGCGCCGAAATTGGAGATAAACATCGCCCACCATATCCCGTCCGCTCCCATCGCAAGCGAGAAACCGAGGAAATAGACAAGCGGAATGCGTATTCCCCACAAACGGAACAGGGAGAAGAACATGGAGTACACGGTGTGTCCTGATCCCTGATAGGTCCCGATGATCACCTGCAGTATCCCCATGAACGGGAAGGCCATCGCGGTGATGGCAAACATGTTTGCACCAAAGGAGATCACTTCAGCATCGTTGATGAAGATACGCACAAGTGATGTGCGCAGAAAGTAGACACCGGCACTGGCCGCGAGGAGGAATGCGGTGGAGATCTGCATCCCTATCCATGCGGAGCGCTCTGCGCGCTTCGTCTCTTCCGCTCCCAGGTTTTGTCCTACCATCGTTGCCGTTGCTTGCCCCAAGCCCATTGCCGGCATGATGGCGATGGAGATAATGCGGTTCCCAATACCAAACGCAGTGACGACTGCTGTGCCAAAGCGTGCGAGGATACCAGTCATAATGGAGAAGCCGAGCGCCGTACCCGACTGCCCGAGCGATGCCGGCAAGCCGATTACAAGGATGTGTTTAACTGTTGCCCACTCCAGGCGCAAGTGCCGCAACCGCAACTGGATCCCCGCTTTTCCGGAGAAAAGGATGTAGATGCCATAGAGGGCGACTATCCCGCGCGAGATGACCGTCGCCACAGCAGCGCCGGTGATACCCCAAGCAGGGAACGGTCCCCACCCGAAGATGAATAGTGGATCGAGGATAATATTCAACACGACCGAGACCCCCATCAGCTTCATCGGGGTCATGGTATCGCCCACTCCGTTGAGCAGGGACGTAACGATGAACATGCCGAACATTGCCGGGATACCGCCGTAGATAATGCGTAGATATGAGGTCGCTGCAGGAAGGAGGTCAGGCCCTGCACCCATCGCTACCATCAATGGGCGAGCAATGAATATTCCAACAACACCCAGGATGATGGCAAGGATACTGGTGAAGGCGAAAACCTGTCCAGCTGCATGGTTTGCCTCTTCGTGCCGACGTGCGCCGGTGTATTGGGCGACGAGCGCCGTTCCAGCAATCGTGATTCCAGCCCCGATGGAGATCATGAGAAAAACCAGGGGCCAGACTATCGTCGGCGCGGCAATCGCGACCTTGCCCAGGCGGCCCAGCCACAGGGTATCGACGAGGTTGTATATCGTTTGAAATAAGTTGGAGAGCATCACCGGCCAGGCCAGAACAAGAAGCGTGCGGGCGATCGGCCCGCTAGTCAGGTTCCTTCGTTTCGGTGTAAGCATTTCTCCAGCCATAGGTGCTATTGTACCAGCTTGCGCAGGGCGCGTCCCACGGGATGCAGCATCTAGCCACTTCATAACACAGTCTGTGCAGGAAATGACTACCGTGAAGGGATGGTTCTGTTGGCACAATGTGATCTTGGTTCGTAGCTTGCTTGCCAGGCATGTGAACCGGGAAGATTTTTGATCCGTCTTTATGTGCAAGGTATTATGGTAGTAGGAAAAGAGTCTGTCTTGGGTGTTGACCAGGAGAGAGATAAAAGGGAGGAAACAAGATGGCACCTACTTACTGGGATGCAGAGACGGAAGAAGTCTTCAAGAAACTATATGTAGACGCATATGAGGGAGTTCCCTTATCTGGATTTAATGGCGTCAAGCCAGGGCTGCGTTTCGGTTGGGATAAAGCATTGGCAAGTGAGTATCCAAACGAGACGTGGGAGGAAGTGGAAGACGACCTGGAGCGCACTTGGAAGGAGATGCACACTCATCACGGTTCTTGGCAGGACATGAAGGAGCACGTGCACCGTGCTTGGAAAATGGCCAAGAAGGATTGGGAGAACCTAGCGAGTCACAACAAGGGCAAATAGGAAGATAGCCTCGCATGAGATCAGTCCCTGCACTGTGACGCCTCGCGGCGCTGATTCCACGCCTGGCTTGGAGCGTGCGGCCGGACCTAGACCCTCTTCCCATGAGCGATGCGAGCAATCTCCTCACCGCTGATTACCTCGTTTTCTTGGAGGGTCTGTGCTACTTGCTCCAGAGCGTCTGAATGGTCGGTTAAGAGTTCTATCGCCCACTTCTGCGCTCCCTCGATGAGTCCTTTCACTTCACGGTCGATCAGCGTTGCTGTCTCCGGGCTGATCTCTTGTCTCAGACCAAGACTTGTCCCCAGGTAGCCCATAAACGTTCTTTACTTGTCAGCCACTGCCTTCCTTATAGCAGCGACCATCCCCGCGGCATCGAGCCCGTATTCGGCGAGGAGCTTCATTCCTGGTCCGGATTGTCCGAAGCGGTCGCGCACTCCCACGCGCACGACGCGGGTGGGGTGATTCTCGGAGAGGAGTTCACACACGGCGCTTCCCAGTCCACCGTTTATCTGGTGTTCCTCGGCGGTGACGACAAGACCGGTCTTCACTGCCGATTTCAAGAGCGTTTCAGCATCGAGTGGCTTGATTGTGGAGATGTTCACCACTTCAACGGAAATCCCCTCTTTTGCCAGATCTTCCCGCGTTTCCATTGCGGCAGAAACCATCACCCCGCAAGCAAAGACTGATACGTCGCTCCCCTCTGCGAGAACATGCGCCTTTCCCAGCTCAAACTGATAATCCTCGGGAAGAATGACGGGAAACTTGGCCCGCGCCAGACGCACGTAGACAGGGCCATCATCGTACTTTGCGACGAAGCGCGTCACGGCTGCCGCTTCGATCGCATCGGCGGGGACGATCACAGTCATGTTCGGCAGCACGCGCATGTTCGATATGTCTTCGAGCATCTGGTGGCTCGCCCCGTCTTCGCCCACGGTGAGGCCCGCGTGCGTGGCCACGATGCGCACGGGGACCTTGGGATAGGCGATCACTTGCCTGATCTGCTCCCATGCCTTTCCGGTGGCGAACATGGCAAACGTTGAAGCGAACGGGCGATACCCACCCATCGCCAGGCCGGCTGCAATCCCCATCATGTCCGCTTCGGCGACCCCAATGTTGAAGAAGCGATGCGGATGTTCGTCGGCAAAGATGCCTGTCTTAGTCGACCCGGCGAGGTCTGCCGTCAGGACGACGATCCGATCGTCCTCATGCCCTAGTTCGGCGAGGGTCTTTCCGTATGCGTTGCGCGTTGCCTCGTATCGATCGAATGTCACTTTGGCACTCCTTCCCAATCCTTTAAGAATCTGTCTATCCCCACGTCGGTGAGGGGGTGGTTGAACAGCTTCTTGAGGATCTTGTACGGAACGGTGGCGATCTCCGCACCGAGGAGGGCAGCGTCAAGGACGTGCTGCGGATGGCGGACGCTCGCCACAATCACCTCGGTCTCAAACCCGTATTCATCGTAGATATCGAGGATCTGTGAAACAAGGTCCATCCCATCTCCACCAACATCATCGATTCGTCCGACAAACGGTGAGACAAAGCTTGCTCCACACTTTGCCGCCAACAGCGCCTGGTTCGGCGAGAAGACGAGGGTGACGTTCGTGCGGATTCCCTCTTCGGACAGGGCGATGACCGCCTTCATCCCTTCCTCGGTCATCGGTATCTTGATGACAACGTTCTCATGAATCCTTGAAAGCTTCTTTCCCTGTGTGATCATCCCACCCGCATCCAGTGCCGTTGCTTCGGCGCTCACCGGGCCATCAACGATGCCGCAGATCTCGGCAATGATGTCCTCGAATGGACGCTTCTCGCGCGCAACGAGCGATGGGTTTGTGGTCACCCCGTCAATCAGCCACGCCATCTCGCGAATCTCGGAAACATTGGCCGTGTCAATGAAGAACTTCATTACTCCTCCTTTTCCTTCCGCAACGAGCGTACCTGTACCAAGTTTACCGCGTTGGCACCGTCTTTCCCATCGGTCTGTTTTGGCGTCTCCATGATGAACGGCAGATCGTGCAGGGAAGGGTGGTTGACCACCTGCGAAATCCCTGCGATTCCAATCTCTCCAGATCCGATGTGCGCGTGCCGATCGTGCCTCGATCTGAGGGGAAACTTGGAATCGTTCAGGTGGATCAATTCAAGGCGATCGAGCCCGATCTGCTGATCGAACTCATAAAGCGTGTCTTGGAGCTCGACCGGTGTACGTAGTTTGTAGCCGGCGGCGAATGCGTGACATGTATCGAGGCAAACACCGATCATATTTGCATCGGAAAGACAGTGAATGATCGCTCCAATTTCTGAGAAAGTCGTTCCTATGGTCATTCCGGCTCCGGCGGTGTCTTCAAGGAACATCGTACCCTGCTACCTGTATGCAAGATCACGATTATCGGAGAGATGGATTGATGAGGCAACTCTCAAGGTTGACAGGCGCTTCGTTTCGTGGTAAAGTGAATTATCTCAAATTGTGGAGGTGGTCGTCATGCAGACGATCAGTCAGATTGGACGAACCATATTTACCCGCATCACCGTTACGCGCCATTTCCACGCCCATCACGGTCCTCATCAGGACCATCTAGCTTAAACCCTTTCCAAACCCCGTTTCACCTTTCTTTCTTTTGCCGTGGTCTTGTTTGATTGTGGCATAGACTAAAATTTCCTTAGGAGGATAGTATGAATTTCAAGCGTATGTTTTTGTTTGTGATTACATGTGGATTAGTGATGGGCATGTTTACAGCATCGTTTGGCGCACAGAAACCGGTGTACACGGACGGGATTGACGCGGCATTTCCTCCGTTCTCCTACATCGATAAGAATGGCAATCCGACTGGGTTCGATGTTGAGGTGGTCAAGTGGATCGCAGGGGAGATGGGGTTTACTGTCAAGATCGTACCAGTTGATTGGGACGCGATCATCCCGACTCTCAAGATAGGAAACATCGATCTCATCGCTTCTGGAATGACGATCAACCCGGAGAGACAGCAGCAGGTTGATTTCACCGATCCCTATTGGAAGATCAATCTTGCCGTGGTGGTACGTGAGGTAGCGGGAGAGGACGGTTCGCTCGCTCCGCAATACAACGTCTTCTCCGCGGTCACTGTGGGAATGACTATTGGAGTACAGCGCGGGACTACTTCCCAAACCTGGTTGCAGGAAAACGTGATTGATAAGGGAGTGGACATCAAGCTCAAGCTGTACGACAACTTCCTGTTCGCAATTGAGGACCTCATGATTGGTCGGGTCGATGCTGCTGTGATTGACGCACCAACCGCGCAAACAGCGGTTGTCGATTGCGACGCTACGATTGTGGGCACAATCAATACCGGCGAGATCTACGGATATGCGGTCCGCAAGGGAGACACGGAGCTTCTTGCCCTCCTAAATGAGGGGTTGAAGCGGCTTCAGGCAAACCCCGAATGGGACCGTCTCGTGAGTGAGTGGTTGATCGGAGGCTGATCCTCCTTCTCTTAGGGGGGGAGGGCTGTTCGCCTCCCCCCGCCCTCCGACGGACATCGACGGAATCATGCAGCTAATCAGAGAATCACTTCCCTTGCTCCTTCGCGGAGCGCAGACGACGATGCTCCTCGTGAGTTTGTGCCTTATGCTCGGTCTCATGTTGGGAGTTCCGATCGCGCTTTCCTATCTCTATGGACCACGCTGGTTGCGTCCGCTCCTAGTAGCCTACGACCGGGTATTTCGCGGCTTTCCCGCTCTTGTTCTTCTCTTTCTCTTCTACTTCGGTATAGGAAATCTCCCCGGAGTGCATCTATCTCCACTATTCACCGTGTTCCTTGCCCTTGGCCTTAGAAGCGCAGCCTATCAATCCCAGATCTATCGTGGGAGCTTACTTGCGGTAAGAAAAGGGCAAGTAGACGCGGCGCGATCACTAGGTATGACTGCGCGACAGACGATATGGTCAATCGTCATCCCCCAGGCAGCCTATTTCTCGCTTCCCGGCTTGTCCAACGAGTACTCCATCTTGCTCAAGGATACTGCGCTGGCATTTGCCGTTGGAGTGATGGAGCTTCTCACGGAGGGCAAGTTCATTGCTCTTCGCACCCACGCGATCCTTCCCATCTACCTGACCGTTGGCGTGATCTACCTTGTGCTCACCTATGGTGGTGTGCTCCTGTTCTGGGTGATGGAGCGCTCCATCCGCATCCCTGGGTTGAGCGGTCACAGCAAAGGGAGGATGGAATGAGTCTGATACTCGAATTCTACCCCCATCTTCTAGCTGGATTGGCAGTTACCCTGGAGCTGATAGTCTGCGCCGCTCCGCTGGGACTGCTGATCGGGATCGTCATCGCTGTATCCCGTGCCTATGGCGGGCCAATTCTCTCCCCGCTTGCCTACATCTACCAGATAATCTTCCGCGGGACGCCGCTCCTGCTACAACTGTTCGTCATCTACTACGGCCTCCCTCGGCTAGGGATCGTGCTAAATCCCCTTAGCGCGGCGATCATCGGGTTTGGATTGTGCAGTGGAGCCTACCACTCGGAATACTTCCGCGGTGCTCTCCTATCAATCCCCGTAGGACAATTGGAAGCTGCGCGCACGCTGGGAATGGGAAAGCTTCAGACGATCAAGTCGATCGTTCTTCCTCAGATGATCCGCCGCGCCATCCCCGGCTGTTCCAACGAGGTCACCTACCTCATCAAGTACTCGTCCCTTGCCTACCTCGTGACCGTGATTGATCTGACCGGCCAAGGACGATTGATCGCCTACGCGACCTTCCGCTTCTTCGATGTTTTCCTTATCGTCGGATTGATCTATCTAGGACTGGTCACTATCGCAAACAATCTGCTACAACGCCTGGAACGTAAGGTGCGCATTCCAGGCTAGTATCTATGATTCACTTATTGGAAGTAAATAGTGGAATATCTATCAATAACTATCTGGCTTTTTTTCTCGCCCGCTCGTTGTCGCTCGCTCAAGCGCGCCAAGACCGCCAAGAACTGCCTCGCTTCTCGTTCTCTCTTTCGGTGCTGTGCTTCTCTTGGCGCCCTTTGCGAGAGGGTGTCTTGTTCTTCGATGTTCGTAGGCGGAAGAAAGGATCTCCCGCCCACGTCTAACTGTCTTTAGACTGGCACGAACTGCAACCCGTGGATCTTGCGGTCTCCGCTTTGCCTGACGACGCCGATTCTGGCCATAACTCGCTTTCCGATCTTGGGCCTTTCGTCGAGGAGCTATCCGGTGGCGCGTAAGCCACTGTCCAACTCGACGATCGCCAAGCGCAGATAGCGCCGCTTGTAGTCCAGTGGCAGTGCGTAGAGGTCAGTATATGTTAGTACCTTCCCCTTTCCCGTGATCTCGATTGGCTCCAGCGTCTCCGATCCGCATTCCAGGCATCGGGCATGAGCCGGGTAAGTCTCCTTACCACAGTCCTTGCAGCGAGCGACACCGCGCTCATCAACTGCAAGAGAGACCACTCGGGAGCAACCATTGGCGGCCTCAAAGCACAAGGACTTCGATGTCGTTAATGCCTCCTGCCACCGCGAGTTAAGCACGTAGTTTCTTCTCGTACCCCTCTGTAACGCAGCCTGCAAGACAAGAACGGGCCTTCATCACTGAAGGCCCGTTCCTAAATTGTGTTATTCCTAGCAGATCTGCTAGATCCAACCGCGCAGACGCATCGCTGTTGCGACACGCTGTACAGCAATCATATAGGCTGCTATACGATTGTCGACACCGGCCGACTGGGCCATGTTGTGGACGCCGTAGAAGGCCTCTTTCATCTTATTGTCCAGCTTTTCATTCACTTCTTCCTCTGTCCAATAGAAGTTCATGTCATTCTGCACGCCTTCAAAGTAGGAGCAAGTGACTCCACCAGCGTTACACAGGAAATCGGGAATTACGTAGATTCCCTTCTGTGCGAGAATCGGCTCAGATTCAGGGACAGTTGGCCCGTTTGCCGCCTCGGCAAGGATCTTGACGCTTGGCTTGATCGCTTCAGCAACCTCAGGAGAAATGGCGTTCTCTAGCGCCGCTGGAATCAAGACTGTGACGTCCTTGCTGTACCAGGCGTTGCCATCTTCAATTACATAGCCGCTTGCTTTGGCTTGTTCCTTATCGATCGTGCCGTACTGATCGGTGATCGACTGCAGATATTTTGCATCGATACCATTCTCATTGCTGAAGGTGTATGCTTTGCGGTCGGTCCGGTCCCAACAGGAGACACACACAACTTTGCCCCCGAGCATGTTGGTGAAGTTGAGTGCCGCATATTGGGCGACGTTTCCGAATCCCTGAATTGCCGCGGTTGCCCCATGCGAATCGATTCCCAATACCTTCAGCGCTTCACGCACGGTGACGATCACCCCAAAGCCTGTAGCTGCCGTCCGCCCAAGTGAGCCGCCACCGCCAACGGGTTTTCCGGTAATTACGCCAGGGGTATATTCGCCGACTCGCTTACTATACTCGTCCATCATCCATCCCATCATCTGGGGGGTTGTCCCAACATCGGGAGCGGGAATATCGATGCGGTTTCCCACGTTTTTCCACATCTGTCCCATCCATGCCCGACAGAGGCGCTCCTTCTCACTGTTGGACAGGGTAGAAGGGTCGACAATGACTCCTCCCTTCGCCCCACCAAGAGGGATGTCGACAACGGCGCACTTCCATGTCATCCAGGTAGCGAGCGCTTTCACTGTGTCGATCGTCTCATTGGGATGGAAGCGAATCCCTCCCTTTGTTGGTCCACGGGCATCGTTGTGCTGAACGCGAAAACCATGAAACACCTTGATCGAGCCATCATCCATACGCACAGGAAGACGCATCTCGAAGATGCGCAGCGGTTCCCTGAGGATAGCGGTAATCTGCGGATCCAGGTCAAGCGCCTTTGCAGACTTATCAAGCTGCTTCTGCGCGATTTCAAACGGGTTTCGAGTTGGGGTATCCACCATAAGTTACAACCTCCTAAGAGCTTAGAAGCTATTCGTGCAGAGAAGGGGCAAGCCTTAACTTGCCCCTCAACGTGGCGAGATTATACAAGTGTCAGTTGACGATGCAAGGCTCATAAACTCGCCGTTTTTTGTGCGTCTTTTTGCAATCGGCATGTGCGAAGGCTTGAGTATCTCGGGGTATTACACCTCTGCTGCAAACACGACCTGCTCTTTGGGTTCTAGATGTGCTCAATCACTGCAACGAGAAGCTTTCTCATCGTGTCACCGACGCGTTTCGTCGTCTCGATAACTTCCTCATGAGACAGGGTTGCCGCCGGATCCACTCCCGCGGCGAGGTTAGTGGCACAGGAAATACCTAGCACCTCGATCCCCGCGTGGTGAGCAGCTATTACCTCCGGAACGGTGGACATCCCGACGAGGTCAGCTCCCAGTGCGCGAAATGCTCGGATCTCCGCTGGCGATTCGTAGGACGGACCGAGCGTTGCCAGGTACACGCCTTCCTTGAGAGCGATCCCTGTGGATGCCGCCTCTTTCTTGGCCAACGCGCACAGCCGCGGAGAATAGGCAGCCGACATGTCCGGGAAACGCGGCCCAAGATCGTCGAGGTTCGCCCCACGAAGCGGGTTTGTACCGAGCATGTTGATGTGATCTGTGATGAGGACGAGGTCACCTGCAGAGAAGTCCCTGTTTATTGCCCCGGAGGCATTAGTTACGATGAGGGTCTTTATCCCCAACAGGGCGAACAGGCGCGTGGCGAAGACGACATCGTCGACCGAGTAGCCCTCGTAGTAGTGAGTACGACCACGCTGCAACAGCAACTGCTTGCCACCCACATCACCTGCCCAGAATTCACCGGCATGCCCGGCGACCGTCGGCAGGGGAAAACCAGGAATATCGCTCCAGGGAATCGTCACCCCCTCACCAGAGATGCCAAATGCCTGCGACAGGCCGGATCCCAACACGAGTGCAATTTCCGGCACGTTCGGCAGCTTCCCACTGAGGGTCACCGCCGCCTTGTTCAGCTTCTCCATGCGTGTATCAACCATCGTTCCTCCCCAAGTTGATTGAGTCATTGAACCATTGAGTGATTGACTCACTGTGCGATTTGCTCGATTCTATCCGAATCGTACATTCCAGCAATGATCCGATCTCCCGATCATTCAATCACTCAATCTTCCAATCTCTCAGTCATTCAATTCTTTACACGATTCCAAGCTCGTTCATCGCCTGTTCGATCGTCTCCACCGGTATGACTTCGATCTTTGTTCGCGTCTTGGGACTCCCCTTGCTGGGGACTATTATCCTTTCGTACCCTAGTTTTCCCGCCTCGTTGATCCGCTCACGCAGCCTCTTTACTCCGCGGATCTCACCGGTTAGGCCCACTTCGCCTACGATCACCATGTGTTTAGGAAGTGCCTTGTTGCGCAGGCTGGAGACGACCGCCGCCGCTACCCCGAGGTCGGTCCCACGCTCGCGGGTCTCCAAGCCTCCGGCAACGCTGAGATAGACGTCCGCCCCAGAGGTGTTCACCCCCAGCTGGCGTTCGATCACCGCCAGGAGAAGGAGGATGCGGTTGTAATCGAGACCACTACAGCGACGCTGCGGTACACCGTACCCACCGGTAGGTGAAACGAGCGCCTGCAGTTCAACAAGTATTGGCCGTGTCCCTTCGAGGATGGGAACAATCACCGTTCCTGGACGAGGCTCATCTTGCTGCTCGGCGAGGAAGAAGCGGGACGGATCAGTGATTGCTTTCAACCCACTCGCTTGCATCTGGAATACTGCCACCTCGTCCGTGCCACCGAAGCGGTTCTTCACCGACCTTAAGATCCTCACGTCCTCTCCGCGGTTTCCTTCGAGGTATATGGCCACGTCCACTAGGTGTTCCACCGTCTTCGGCCCAGCGAACGCTCCCCCTTTGGTGATGTGCCCCACGAGAAAGGTCGCCATCCTACGCCCCTTGGTGAGCCGGGTAAGTTCGGCGCTCGACTCGCGCATCTGGCGCACGCTGCCCGCCTCACCGGGCACATCTTCAGAAAGCGTTGTCTGGATGGAGTCGATAATCAACAGGTTAGGCTTGATCTTCTCCACTGCCGCAGTGATACGGTGAAGGCTTTGTTCGGAGAGGATATATAGGTGATCGCTCGATACGTCGAGTCGGCTGGCACGCAGCTTGATCTGCGCGGCTGACTCTTCACCGGAGACGTAGAGGACATGCCCGTACCGCTCAGCAAACCCCTCTGCAATCTGCAGTAGTAGCGTCGACTTACCGATTCCGGGCTCACCGCCGAATAGGATTACTCCTCCGGGAACGAGGCCTCCGCCAAGGAGGCGGTCGACCTCACCGATCCCACACTGCAGACGCTTGACATCACCGAGGTCGATCCGACTTATCGGGAGGACTTCCTCCCCAATCCAGGAGTGATGCCCTGTTTGTTCATCCTCGCTGGCGACGAATGTATCCCACTCGCCGCACTCGGGGCAACGCCCAAGCCACTTCACCGACTGATAGCCACATTGACTACAGCGGTAGGCCATTCTATTTGCTCCGGGTGAAGCGCATCTCCTCGCCATCCGCTGAGGCGACAATCGTCGATCCGTGCTCAAAGGAACTGTTAAGGATCAGCTCGGAGATCGGGTTCTCCATCAGTCGTTCGATCGCCCGCCGCATCGGCCGCGCACCGTACTTCGAGTCGTACCCCTGCTCGATCAGTAGTTCATTTGCCGAGTCGTCGAGCGTGAGCGTCATTCCGTGCTCTTCCTGCAGGCGTTCCTTCAGCTCGTTGATCATCAAGTTGGCGATCTCCAGCACCTGGTCACGCGTCAGTTGGTGGAAGACAATGGCGTCGTCGAGGCGGTTCAGAAACTCCGGACGGAAGACCTTGCGCACCTCGCCGATCACGCGGTCCTTCATCTCCTTGTATGATTCCTCAGAGTCGACGTTGTTGTCGCTGAAGCCAAGCGTACCACGATCCGTAATCATCTCGCTTCCCACATTTGATGTCATGATGAGGACCGCGTTGCGGAAGTCGACGCGCCGACCTTGCGAGTCGGTCAAGATCCCATCCTCCATCACCTGCAGCAGGATGTTGAACACGTCGCGATGTGCCTTTTCGATCTCATCAAACAGGATCACGGAGTACGGTCGGTGTCTTACCTTCTCGGTCAATTCGCCAGCTTCTTCATAGCCAACGTAACCCGGAGGTGCACCCGTCAGGCGGGAGACGGAGAAGCGCTCCATGTACTCGGACATGTCAACCCGAATCAATGCGTCCTCATCGCCAAACAAGAACTCGGCCAGAGTCTTGGAGAGCTCCGTCTTCCCCACTCCCGTTGGCCCGAGGAACATGAACACTCCGACGGGGCGACGGGGATTCTTCACTCCAGCGTACGCCCGCCTGATCGACCGGGAGATCGCCTGCACTGCGTCGTCCTGCCCGATGAGCCGATCGTGAATATTGCCCTCCATGTGGATTAGGCGCGTTGTTTCCTCTTCCTGGACGTGTCCGATGGGAATCCCCGTCCACATGGAGACTACCTGTGCCACGTCTTTTCCGGTTGCTTGTAGCTCGCTTGCCAGATGCGAATTGCCAGTTAGGTGCTGGATCTCCTCTTCCAGCTCTGTCCTGCGGTCGCGCAATTGCGCTGCCGTCTCGTAATCCTGCGCTCCGACAGCTTCGTGCTCTTGCTCATCGAGGTTCTCCATATCACTCATCAGCTCGCGCACGTCGTCAGGCAGGAGTGAGCTTTGGAGCTTGATCCTTGCCGCTGTTTCATCAATCAGATCGATCGCCTTGTCGGGAAGGAACTGATCGGTGACGTAGCGATCCGAGAGGCGAGCCGCCTGATACAGTGCTTCATCGGTGATCTTCACCCCGTGGTGGCGCTCGTAGTGCGGGCGAAGGCCCTTCATGATCTTCACGGTTTCTTCCACGGACGGTTCCTCGACGAGGATCGTCTTGAATCGGCGCTTCAGGGCGGGATCCTTCTCCACGGACTTACGATACTCGTCGAGTGTGGCTGTTCCGATGCACTGGATTGCTCCGGAGGCAAGCGGTGGCTTGAGGATTGACGAAGCGTCGATTGCCCCCTCGGCACCACCGGCGCCGACGACTGTCTGCAATTCATCGATGAACAGTATGATGTTGTCTGATTCCATCACCTGGTTAATCAGCGTCTTTAGTCGCTGTTCGAACTCGCCTCGGTACTTGGTTCCAGCAACAATCGATGCCATGTCAAGCTCGACGATCTCCTTTGAGCGGAGGATACTTGGGACGTCCCCGGCTACGATCTTCTGTGCCAGGCCCTCGACTATCGCCGTCTTCCCCACTCCCGATTCTCCGATCAAGGCCGGGTTGTTCTTCTTACGGCGGGTGAGTATCTGGATGATTCGCTCCATCTCCCCATCGCGCCCGATCACCGGGTCAAGGCGTCCAGCCTCGGCCTCCTCGATCAGGTTGCGACCGAAATCCGAGAGATCACTCTTACGTTGCTGTTGTGGACGTCGCGTCGACCTAAGGGCCATCCCCACGCCGGCGGAGGGAAGAAAATACGCGCGCGTCTTGCTGAGATCTATCCCTAAGTGAAGGAGAATTGCCGCACCAGTCCCTTCGCCCTCGCGTAGCATTCCCATCAGCAGGTGCTCCGGGCGAATCGAGTTCAGTCCAGCTCTCCGGGCTTCCTCGAAGCTGATCTTCATTACACGCTTCAAACGTGGTGTCGGTTCAAGATCATCCGCAGATAGACGCACCTTTCCTCGCCCCTTCTCCGATTCCAGCAATGTGGAAACCTTTTCGTAGGTCACGCCGTGCGTGGTCAGGAAGCGGAATACATTGCTCTCCTTAGTCTTCAGGAAGGCAAGCAGGAGATGCTCTGTTCCCACATAGCTGTGGCGCCATTCCTCTGCCTCCTCTTGGGAGAAGGCTATAATCTCCATCGATTCACGCGAGAATCGGTCGTACATCGTCGGTTCCTCCTGGAATCAGACACACTGTCATCACACGCTACAGTATAGCCTTCTGGTTATCCTTCACAACCCGCCAACGCCTATTGAACCGGGTCATGACGGTGTTTATTTCCTGCGTACGAAATATGTCAATCGCTTCGACGCAACGATCGAGTACGGAAGATATGGTTTTCCACTCGCTGTCGTTAAACATGCCAAGAACGTAGTCCACTTGATCCTGCGGTCGCCTCTCGCGCCCGATTCCAACGCGCAATCGTGGGATATCTTCGCTACCAAGGGTCGAAATAACGGAGATCATCCCCTTGTGCGATCCTGGCCCTCCGGCAGCGAGAATCTTCATCTCACCCAAAGGAATGTCGAGGTCATCGTAGACAAGAAGCACATCCTGACACGGTATCCGGAAGTGATCGATGACTGCCTTGACCGCTTCACCGCTTGCGTTCATATACGTCATCGGCTTGACGAGAAAAAGATCGCGGCTCTTGTAAACAAGAGCCGAACCAATCAATCGCGCTTTCAGTTGAGGAACATGCCGCTTGCGATAGAGATCAACAACGTCGAATCCGACGTTATGTCGCGTCAGCGCGTATTCAAGCCCTGGGTTTCCCAGCCCGAAAACGGCCTTCAATTATCCCTCTTCGCTCTGGCCTTCCGTTTCCTCAGCGGGAGCACCCTCTTCCGCTTCCGCAGTCTCCAGCATCGCTTCTTCTTCCTCTATCTCCTCTACTTCTATGCCGCGCGGTGCTACGATTGTTACCAATGCGCGTTCTGGTGAGAGAAGGGGAGCCACGCCGCCAAAGTCAACGTCGCGCACGCGGATACCATCCCCCATATCGAGCTCGCCTATATCGAGGGTGATTAGGTTAGGGATATCCTTGGAGAGGCCGTGTACGCGCACTGTATCGAAGAGCACATTCACGACACCACCCGCTTTTGCTCCGGGCGCCTCGCCGACGACTTTGATTGGTACGTGTAGCTTAAACGGAGTCTTGGCATCCGGGTGGTAGAAATCGACATGGATTGGCTCATCAGTAATTGCATTGTATTGAACGGTCTTCACGAAAACGTCGATCGTTTCTGCCTGTTCGTGATCACTGATTGACAGCTCAATGCGAGAACTACGAGTAATTTGAGAAAAAAGTGCGCGCAGGTCGCGTCGCTCTATGACAAGAGAGATGTTCTCCATCGTCGGGCCATAGACTATCGCTGGTATCAGCCCCTCGCGGCGCAGGGCTCCCGCCTTCCCTGCTGGGCGCAACTTGGTGTTCAGTGTTGCAGACATTTCCACTCCTACAGTCCTATCTAGTAATGTGGGAAAAGGTGGCTTACCGACTTGTTCTCGAAGATCCGACGAATGGTCTTCGCCAAATGTTCTCCCACGGGGATATATTCGACAATATCACTCTTCTCCGCCTGTTCCTGGGAGATGGTATTGGTAACGACCACCTTTTTCAAGGGCGACTCCGCCAGTGCGTCCAAGGCATTTCCCGAGAAGACACCATGGGTGCAGTAGGCGTGCACCTGCGTTGCGCCGTGTTCGAGGAGAGCGTTCGCCGCGACGATGAGAGTCGACCCCGAGGACACGATGTCATCGACGATGATGGCTCTCTTCTCGGACACATCACCGATGACATTTACCACTTGCACCTGAGATCCATCGGCGGAGCGGCGTTTCTCGAGCACAGCCATCGGCAGATCGAGACGCTCAGCGAGGAGGCGAGCGCGCACAGCTCCTCCCGCATCCGGGGAGACGATGATTGTCTCGTCTCCATCAGCGTCGTGTTTCTTGTAATAGTTGGCGAAGATCGGGTCGGCCTGCAGGTTATCCACCGGGATGTTAAAGAACCCCTGAATCTGACCGACGTGGAGATCCATAGTGAGGACACGATCCACACCAGCTGTCTCTAGGAGGTTCGCCACCAAGCGTGCAGTGATCGGAACGCGGCCTGTGTGTTTGCGATCCTGGCGTGCATAGCCGTAATAGGGGATCACCGCGATTACCTTGCGCACCGATGCGCGGCGGAGAGCGTCAATCATGATCAGAAGCTCCATCAGGTAATCGTTGACTGGCGGGCAAGTCGGTTGAATGACAAACACATCCGCTCCTCTCACCGTTTCCCTGATGCGCACACGCACCTCTCCATCATTGAACCGAGCGACCGCGGCGTCACACAGATCGATTCCCAGTGCGTCGGAAATCTCTTCCGCCAGTAGGTGGTTTGCGTTTCCGCACAGCAGTTTAAGCTCCCTTCCAATCATTGGGTTTCTTCCTCCCCTTGATTAACCCTCTGCTTATTCACCTGACGCGCGCGTGCCAACGCCAGGTCCCCATCGGGTACGTCCTCTGTTATTGTCGAGCCAGCAGCGACGAGCGCATCATTGCCTATAGCCACCGGTGCAACCAAGGATGTGTTGCTGCCGATGAACGCACGCTTGCCGATGCTGGTGTGGTGCTTGTCCTTTCCGTTGTAGTTGCAGGTTATCGTCCCCGCGCCGATGTTTGCATCCTCTCCTACATCCGTATCACCGAGATAAGTCAGATGCCCTGCTTTCGCCCCACGCCGTACGCGGGACGCTTTTACCTCGACGAAGTTACCGATTCGCACTTTGGGCCCGACGTCCGCCCCTGGCCGCAGGTGAGCGTACGGACCGACCGTTGTCTCGCTGCGCACACGTGCTCCTTCAAGGACCGAATAGCGCACGTGACAGTCGTCTTCTATGGTCGAATCTTCTATGTAGCAGTCGGGGCCGATGACGCACTGCGCGCCGATCACCGTGTCTCCACGCAGGTGTGTGCCCGGGAGAATCTCCGTACCAGAGGAGATCTGCACCCTAGGCTCGACATAGGTCCGTTCCGGATCGGTGATCGTCACTCCTGCCGCTACCAACTCCCGCATCTTCTGTAGGCGTTGTGATCGATCAACGAAGAGAGGATCAGTTTGTGAACACATCTTGCCTCCCTGAAAACGCTTTGTTTGGACAATGAGAACGCGCCCTGTTGCTTGGAAGTAACTCTGACGGAGGAGAATCGATACTCGAAGAGGGAGTGGAGAAGCCAGCGGAACTAAAGAGCCTATATTTGCGGCGCGCGTGCCCATCCCGCCCTGCATTCACGCGGGTTGGGCTGAAAGCGACCGAGCTCGTTTCACCAGGATTTTCTGTCATTGAACACCCGCACGTATGATACGCGAGAATGCGCGAATCGATCAAGGGGTATTTCCTTGCGATGGGTAAACACTGGCCGTTATACTCATTGAGATGGTGTTATAATAGTGGGTCATGCCCCTTGTGTGCCCGCTTACAATCTAGGCAATCAGGAAGAAGGTGGAGATTGTGACAAGAATCTTCTCGGGAATTCAACCGACGGGGACCCTACATATTGGCAACTACTTTGGCGCACTTCGAAACTGGGTAGGCCTCCAGGAAGAGCACGAGTGCGTCTACTGCATTGTCGACTATCATGCGATCACCATTGAGGTCGATCCGACCACGCTACGCGTGGCATCGCGCAACATGGCCCTTGACCTGATGGCGTGTGGGATTGACCCGCAACGCGCGATCCTGTTTATCCAGTCGGCCGTGCCCGAGCACACCGAGCTGGCATGGATTCTCGGCTGTGTTACATCGTACGGCGACCTCACCCGCATGACACAGTTCAAGGACAAGTCGGCCGGCAGGAAATTCATCTCCGCGGGGCTGTTCACCTACCCCATCCTCCAGGCAGCGGACATCCTCCTCTATCGCGCACAGGGCGTCCCGGTTGGCGAGGATCAGGTACAGCACTTAGAGCTCTCTCGTCGCATTGCGCGACGGTTCAACTCCCGCTTCGGCGAGTTTTTCCCGGAGCCAGAGCCAATCGTGGGGAAGGGAGCCCGTATCATGTCCCTCGCTGACCCGACGATCAAGATGAGCAAGAGTGCCGGCGACGCTCACTACATCGGCGTAATGGAAGAGGAGAAGTCGATCAGAAAGAAGGTCCGTTCCGCGGTCACCGACACAGGCCTCACCGCCGGGGAGGAGATGTCGCCCGGTGTGGCGACCCTGTTTGAAATTCTCGATCTATCATGCGCGATGATCGGTGATAGCTCTGTTGTGGCCGAGTTGAAGTCGGAATTTGCTGCTGGGAAGCTCATGTACTCCCGTTTAAAGGATGCCGTGTTTGAGAACCTGATGGCGGTCTTGCGACCGATCCAAGCCCGTAGGGCTGAACTTGCGGCATCGGGAAAGGTGGAAGAGATGCTTGCACAGGGCGCAGAGCGAGCACGCATTCTGGCACGCGAGAACATCGCTCAGGTGCGGAAGTTAGCCGGGCTAGGCTAAGGAGCTGAAAGCTCAGATCCAGGCTCTTGGTCATCCAGCTTCCGCGACTCCCATCTTCCTGCGGCAGGATATCTTCAAGTGAGAAGATTTCGCCCTGCTATCCTCAGCTTGTATAATCGGCACAGAGAAAGCTTGTCCAGAGTTACGGAGACACACAATTACGGATGTCAAGCGAACAAGGCGGCTCGCTTAACATCCGTAATTGACGAAGTGTTTATGGAGTGATTACCATGACTCAAGAGCCAAGCTCTAATCTCGAAAGCCTTAGAAACAGATTGGAGAGTGCCTCCGATCATGAAGCACTAATCATTCTGAATGAACTGGCCGGATCCTACCGAGATTTGCCGCCGAAAGACAGGATTGCATTTGCAGAGCGAGCCCTTGCTTTGTCTGAAAAACTCCATGATCCTAAATCCCAGGCCGAAGCATATAATCATCTGGGTGTTGCCTATAACAATTTGGGCAATAGTCAGAAATCCCTTGATCTCTTCTTCAAGGCCCTGCGGATGATGGAGCAAATCAATGACAAGAACGGAGTCGCTCAGTCTCTAGTCAACATTGGACAGGCCAATTTCTATCTAGACAGCTTTGAGGAGGCGCTGAAGTACTTCCGAAGGGCATTGCAAGTAAGAAAGGAGCTTGGCAGTACATCGGATGTTGCCCAGGTATTGCTGTTGGTTGCGAACGTGATGGCCAAGATGGCTTGTTACGATGAGGCACTGGACTACTACCACAAAGCTCTAGCGATAAAGAAGGGAATCAACGATAGAGCTGCCATTTCTCAGATATACAATAACCTCGGGAACGTCCATTTGGCGATCGGTGAAATGGAGAAGGTCCTAGAGTACCGATTGCAGGCATTGCACATCGATCGTGAACTGGGTAACAAATGGGAAATCGCTCTCACCACACATAATATCGCTGAGTATTATCTACAAACTGAGCAACCTGAAGCAGCCCATCCGTATATTCTCGAATCGCAAGCACTGGCGACAGACCTCAACAATAAGGGATTGATACGGGACAACTTGCATAATCTGTCACTGTATCACGAATCACGAGGGGAGTACCAAAAGGCGCTCCAATACCAACGAGACTACTCAGAGCTTACCAAGACCCTATTCTCCGAGGAATTGACTGAGAGAATCTCGGAGATGCAAACGAAATATGAGACTAAGCGGCTGGAGAAGCTTGTAGCTGAACGCACACATGAGCTGGAGCAGAAGGTCAGTGATCTAGCTCAATCTAAGAGAGATCTTGAAGTCAGTATGAGCAAACTGCAAGTGGCTCTGAATGGAACGATCCGCGCTCTAGCAACTACGGTCGAGAGAAGAGATCCTTATACAGCTGGGCACCAAAGGCGAGTGGCTAGTCTATGCCGTGTCATTGCTGAAGTGATGGCCCTTCCGAAGAAGCGGGTGGAAGATGTTCACATAGCTGCGACTATTCACGATATTGGCAAGATAAGCGTGCCAGCCGAGATACTGAGCTGCCCGCAACAGTTGACAGACATTGAGTTTAGCTTGATTAAGAACCATGCGCAGATTGGATGCGAAATACTACGCGACATTGACTTCCCGGGACCGATCGCCGAGATCTTGCTGCAACACCACGAACGGATGGATGGATCGGGATATCCAAATGGGCTCAAGGGAGAAGAAATACTACTTGAGGCACGCATTATTGCTGTGGCTGACGTAGTTGAAGCAATGGCTTCCCACCGCCCGTATCGAGAGGCCATAGGCATCGATGCGGCACTGGAGGAGATCTCCAAGAACAAGGGTGTGAAATACGATTCCAAAGTAGTAGGTGCCTGTCTGAAGGTGTTCAAGGATGGGTTTGAATTTGAAGACAACTAGGACTTGCTTCTCACAAAGCGCGGCATTCTTTGCAACCTCATAGACGGTACAGGCTGTAACTAACGCTCGCTTCTCTTAAGTTGGCGTGTTGGTTGAGGCTGGGGTGCAATCAGAGTCTGAATTCCGCAACAAGAAAAGTGTGATCAGAGGGCTTGTCCGCTGCGCGCGCTTCGCGGTCGATCCAGGCGTTTGTCGACTTCTTGGCGAGCGGTGGTGTAGCGTAGATGTGGTCTACCCGCCAGCCGAGGTTCCGATCGAGTGCACCGCGTACACGGTAGTCCCAAAACGTGTATTGGCCCGGTTCATCCGGATGATGCCGGCGAAAAACGTCCTGAAGTCCCCACTGCGTCACTCTTGCCAACGTTTCCCGCACCTGCGGATGGAAGTCAACGTGCTTTGCGAGACGCTTCGGATCGTGTACGTCAATCTCCTGCGGAGCGACGTTCAAATCTCCACACCAGATGAGAGCTTCATCGGGAGAGAAGTTGCGGCCGAAGTAGTCGCGCAGTCGAGCAAACCACTCCAGTTTGTATGGGAACATCTCCGAATCCACAGATCTTCCCTGCGGAACGTAGGTGTTGACGATCGTAATCCCGCCTATTCGCGCGGTGATCAGCCTAGGCTCATCCTTGGGTTCGCTGTCAAGCCCGAATGACACCGCCTGTGGCTCATCCAACGATGCGATTGCTACTCCGGAGTACGCCTTCTGCCCGCGGAAAATGATGTGGTAGCCAACCTCGGTAAATGCTTCCTGTGGGAAGTCCTGATCCTGTACCTTGGTCTCCTGAATGCATAGCACATCGGGGCGCTCGCGGGAAAGCCAATCCTGAACAAGCGTGATCCGACTTCTAATCGAGTTTGCATTGTACGTTGCTATTTTGAAGTCCATTGTCTCTCAGCCCAAGTCTAGCCCATAAAGGCGGTATTCGAAAGCAACCGGAGTTTATCTGGTAGGATAGCCGCTCAGCGATCAACGTCTGGAACCGATAAATTGCGACATATCTTGCGGGTAAGTTTATTTGCAACTTCAGAATGTCGCGGAATTGCCTCTACGGCGCCAGTTGCTGGATTATGCCACAAAGAATGAGCCCGCCCCTCACGCTTCAGACGACACCCTTGCTTACGCAGATGCCTCAGTAGCTCTTGGCGCTTCACTGCACTGTGATCGTTTCTCTAATGGCGTCAGCGGGGACACCACGCAATCCTTCTTCGCGGCGATCTTGGAGGATGAGAGAGATTGCCTCGGTCAGGCTGTTCCGCGCTTCTTCCTTTGACTTACCCTGGCCGTTAGCCCCCGGGATCTCCGGGCAGTATGCAATGTACCACTCACCGTCACGCTCGATGACCGCTGTGAATTCGTTCCTCATGGTCGCTTTTCCTCCCACAACTACTGCATCATTATACACCCGGCAGTGGCTCTCAGTCGTCTCTTTTAGTATCGCTTTTCCTACGACATCACACTGTCATGCTTGACGGGGAAGCCTTCCTCACAATAGTCGAGACTGATCCATTATCTGCCAGATCAGCGTTATCGCACTCCGCCATCGGGAAAATTCTCTTCTATCCTCTTCCACACGCCTTCAAGTTCGGTCTTGGATAGGCCGGTTTTTCCGTTCCAGGTCGGATCGACCAGGTCTTTGCCCTCCGGCACGACGAACGCCTGCAGGAAGTAGCGCTTGGCTCCTTCCACCAGTTCGACTGTGTTCTCAATGTCCTTGGCGGTGATCGTCGGGGCGACAGTGGTTCGAAACTCGTAATCTGGAGCGTTTTTCATGATCAGCTTGATCGAACGACGGATGGCATCAAGATCGACTTGCACGCCGGCGAGCTCTGAATACCGCGTTGCAGGTCCCTTCACGTCCATCGCTACGTAATCGAGCAAGTGGTTATCGAATAGCTCTTTAAGAACCTCAGGGCGGGAGCCATTGGTATCCAGCTTGACGAGAAGTCCAAGCTGCTTTACCCGCTTGATGAATCGCGGAAGGTCATCGTGCAGCGTCGGTTCACCCCCGGTGATTGATAGGGCATCGAGGAAATTTTCCCGCTCGCGCAAGAAGTAAAGGACATCCTTCTCCGGGATGAGCTGCATCGTTTGTATCTTCTCGGGCAGCACCAACTCGGAATTGTGGCAAAATGGGCAGCGGAAATTGCAGCCTGCGGTGTATGCGAGCGCCGCGACCTTACTCGGATAGTCAATCAGAGTCGTGGGGAGCAGATGAGCAATCTTTATAGCCGTGGTAGCCTCCAATTAAACATTGCGTAATCACTAATTGTGGTGCAGCGATTTACGAATCCGACATCCGCGTGTGGTCCCATGATACATTATGTGCCTCGCGGGTTCCTTCACAGTTCGTACTCCCCAATCTAGGTTTGCAGGAAACCTGCTGAGCGCGCTCTACTCTCCAACGTCTTGTGGTTCTATGAGTAGTAGAATGCCGTCAAGTATTTGCTTCACCCTCTCACGGGAGAGACTACCGATCTTTTCCACCAAGTCTGCTTTATCCACCGTGAATATCTGCGTGACATTGACCACGCTCTGCTTGGATAAGTTCGCTTCGCTCTTCTCTAATAGCACATTACCTGGCGCCTCTGCCCGTTTGAGATTCGATGTCAACGCGCATACCACCACCGTATTGAGCCGACTCCGGTTGAATATGCTGTTCTGGACGACAACGTGGGGATGACGATAGCCAGGCTGTGACCCCGAGGGCTTCCCAAAATCGACCCAGAATATGTCTCCCTGCACGATTACCATTGCCCTTCCACCATTTGCTTATGATGCTGGCGCATGGCAGTGCGAAGAGACTGTTCTCTTGCGTCTGGCAAATCATCGTAGGCGTTGTTGATCGCTTCGAGCAATCTTTGATTCTGGTGGCGTTGGATGAACTCCTCGGCCGCCAATGCAAAGAAACGGCTTCGGGAGACCTTCATTTCTTTGGCAAGAGTATCAATTTGCTCAAAGAGAGCTTGTTGCAGAGAAATAGCCGTCTTGATATGTGCCATTAGTTATACCCTCCTTCCTCCTTATAGTATAACTCTATGGCTAACGTTGGTCAATACTTGCGCGCAGAGAATCGTCGCTACTGCACTGGTACTGGGCCACGGGCGGCGAACGTAACTGTTGCACTGCAAAGCTTGTTCGAGGCCTAGTTCAAACACTAGCCAGGAGCATGCACAGGCCGAATGTGCTGGAGCTCTGCGGCTTCGATCTTCTGGGCACGAAACAGGTCCCACCGAAGCTGGAGATTCATCCAAAACGAGGGTGAGTTTCCAAAGGCTCGTGCTAAACGCAGCGCCGTACTGGGGGTGATGCCACGTCGTTTATTGACCACCTCGTTCACGCGCTGATACGGAACGTGAATACGATCGGCCAGTTCCCGCTGCGAAATCTTCATCGGCTTGAGGAACTCCTCCAGAAGCATCTCGCCCGGGTGCGTCGGCTCTTGATCGGTCGGTACACGTACCATTTCATGCCTATCCCTTGGCAAATCGAACTTGCTTTTCGGTTGCAACGAGAAAAGAACCCTCCGCGCGGTTGGAATAAGTTTCTATCACACTCGCGAGTACATTGATCTTGGAGGAGGATCGTTCGTCGGAGAGACGCAAAAGAATGACACCCTTGTGGAGCCGACCGTCACGATACACCTTTGCCCCAAAATCCTTGTCATTTGTTACGAGAATCCAGCTTTCCTGCAACGATTTCTGGATAATAGCTTCGTCATCCATCCCTCTTCCTTCTTCGAAAACCGAGAATACGATATGTCCTTTGCTCCGTAGCCACGCTGCTACTGCGGGACCTGTACACTCGTCAACCAGAAATCGCATCAGGCTGGTTTGACCACAAGAGGCATGAATTCTGTGTTCTCGAGAGATTTCGTTGCGAAGAGGAAACAGGCTTGGATGTCTCTTGTGGTCAATCCTTCGTATTCATCGAGAATATCACCTTCGGTGGCGCCGTGGGCGAAGAGATTCAAGACAAAGTCGACTGTGATCCGCGTCCCTCGAATAACAGGCTTTCCCACCATGACACGGGGATTAACTACTATTCGCTCTAACAATTCTCCGTCATTCATCTTCAACACCTCCTATGAGTAGCGAGTATAGCATGCACATCGAGGTGCATTCAACAATGCTTCTCTCGCGTCCTAGCGATCAACATGACCGTCGTTTCAGATGGATTAATCTTCCGCGCCACATTCTGCACCCAGGCCTCCTCGCCTGGTTCAAGTAGGGTGCAGATCGCAGCCGGGTTTCCTTGAAATGGCTTTTCTGCAAGCGCATCAACTTGATAAATCGCTATTCCCCATGCTACTGCTCCTTCATTACTGATTCGCGCACTGGTGGCACGCCTAACGCCATGCGCATAAGCAGCGAACGACTAGCTCACTGGTCGACGGTACTTGCACCGTCTGCCCGATGCGCTTGTCAGCTGCCTTGCAGAGATCGTTGGTACATCGATTCTCCAGATGTTGAGAGGTTATTGAACCACATCTCCTTTAGGACACGAAGCTTCTCAGTCAGATCGTGGGTGGCCCCGCCTTGCGGCTCCAGCCGATCAAGCACTTCGAACTCAAACGCATCCGCTCCGAGTTCATTCCAGTCTTCCTGGAGCTCCCTATTGGGGTGTGATCTGTCCTCCAGCTGAAACCGCTGGCAGTTCAGCATGCCGTGGAGGTTACAGGTGGATCCGACAAGCGATTTACCCGTCGCGGTGTTATGAACTCGGTAGACGCCCCCCCTAGGCTGAATGGCATCTAGAACGACCCTATCCCAGTCGGGTTTTCCATCTGTGAGTATCTTACGGCAAATATTTTCAGCATAGGATTGATACTTTGGAAAAGCATTACGTACGTCTTTGATCTTCTTGGCATCACCTTTACACAGTACACCACTGTGGGCAACATCTGAGCGATAGTTGTATATGTGTTTTAATTGATTGTAAATCTCAACGCGGGTTTCCGGCGAAGTACCCAAGAGCCAACTCCCTCGTAAGCGAAAAGACAGGGACAATTGATCATTGTTAGTATTGTCTTGGAGTAGTAGCATTTCCATCGCAATTGCTAGATCGAGAATCTTGTCCTCTATCTGTATACGGCGTTTGGCTTGCGAGAGACGAGAAAGTATTCTCCTCATGCGAACTTTTTCTGAGGGCCCAAGAATTTCAAAACCCTTCATTAGCGCATCAATGGAGAGTAGGTCTTGACTCGAAATCTTTGTCGAGGAATGCCCCATTACGTCGTAAAGACTTGAACCGCCACCACTTCCCCCAAAAGGGCCAAGTGGTGTGGCTGAAGCTGGGTAGGAAGTCGAGTAATACGCTAGGCATGATACGTTGTCCAGTGCATTTAGTATTAGCGACATATCGTACAATATTCTGCCAGCAGCCCAGAATTCTTGGTTAAGGTCTTTATCGGCTATAGGCGCAAGGTCACTGAACGTTTTCTTTACGCGGCAAACTTTCGTGATAGCAGCTGCTGGTACAGGGAAATGCTGGACCATGGGTTGAACCCCGCGTTGTAGAAAAAGCTCCTTGTCTCTTGAATCTGGCATACTTTTCGTGGGTTGAATGATGTATCCATCGTAAAGTTCTATTGCTTCATTTACCTGCACACCCAGAACCCATAACGTGTTGATTACTTCTATTTCATCTGTTTCAAGAAAATCACGAAGATAACGCTCTGCGGTTTCTTTGCCAAATTCATTTGCGCACCAGACCAGCCACATCGTAAGAGTCTTAACTTCGAACCTTTGAGCGCTGCTGCCACTTGAAATCATCTTATTGCTAAGATCGATCACTCTTTGATCGTTTTGTAGAGCCTGGACCCATGCTTTCCCGAGCTCGGTCTTCTCCACGATTTTCGCATACTGAACAAACAGACGGGACTGGTAATCGAGAATAGACGAGTATGGTTCGATTTCGATCTTCGGAAGCTCTAATTCTCCAAGGTTCATGTATTGAAGTGCTCCATGCCATCTAACGTTGCTTGTATAGACTCCTTCGCGTAACGTTTTTCATATCCATCCGCATAAGACTCTCCATGCTCGCCCGTGAGCACGTCGACCGGGGCTACAAGCTCCGGCCCGTGCCAGCTTCTTACGCATGCACCACCGGCTTGGTGGAATAGGTCTTTCGATCTGCGAACTCCGCCTGCTTGCCGTCATTCCACTGCTCTACCGGCCTTAAGTATCCAACTATTCGTGAGTAGACCTCTGCCTTCTGTCTTTGCTCTGCCG
>Ga0208279_1000026_pt1 | contig 136006 bp, 101 predicted proteins | sample AntAceMetag02UKM_FD_184766 | JGI IMG/M metagenome (GOLD analysis project Ga0208279, IMG submission 184766) | Saline lake microbial communities from Ace Lake, Antarctica - Antarctic Ace Lake Metagenome 02UKM (SPAdes) (version 2) | ecosystem: Environmental > Aquatic > Non-marine Saline and... | reverse complement strand
AAAACGTTTCTATGAATAAATTTGCACACATCAAAGTATGTTTATACATTAATAAATTGCTGATTACAGGTTGTGCCGTTGCCAAGTTCATGTAATAAAAGTGGCGGAGAGGGTGTGTCAGTTAGCCCATTAACAATTAACTATTATCGATAAAGATGTGTTTGTATTTTATCAATTGTTAATGGCTAATTGCTAATTGATTTTGAATGGTTTGCTCATCCCGCCAACTTTTTAAGGCTCTCCCCGTAGGGCGGCCTGGCTATGCCGTTCTCCGTGATAATACCGTGGATATAGGTGGCGGGAGTCACGTCGAAGGCGGGGCTGTAGACCTTCACCCCCTCGGGCGCCGTCCTGGTGCCGAAGCCGCACGTCACCTCCTCGGGGCCCCTCTCCTCTATGGGTATCTCGTCCCCGGAACTCAGGCTCAGGTCCAGGGTGGAGATCGGGGCCGCGATATAGAACGGTACGCCGTGGATATGGGCCAGGAGGGCCACGTTGTAGGTGCCGATCTTGTTTGCAGAGTCTCCGTTCGACGCTATCCTGTCCGCCCCGGTAATGACAATATCAATCCTGCCCTCTTTCATGACCTGGGCTGCGGTGTTGTCGCATATCAGCGTCACGTCTATGCCAGCCTGTTGAAGCTCCCACGCGGTAAGGCGCGCGCCCTGGAGAAGGGGCCTGGTCTCGTCGGCGTAAACGGATATGGATTTCCCCTCCTCGACGGCCGCATAGATAACAGCCAGGGCGGTCCCGTAATCGGCCGTCGCCAGCGCTCCGGCGTTGCAGTGCGTCAGGACGGTGTCGCCGTCCTTCAGGAGCGCCGCCCCGTTTTTTCCCATCCGCCGGCAGGCCTCGCGGTCCTCCTCGACGATAGCGAGGGCCTCTTCAAGGAGAACCTGCTTGAGCCGGGCCACGTCGTCGGTGCGGTTCTCGAGAGCAGTTCTCTTCATCCTGTCGAGGGCCCAGAAGAGGTTGACCGCCGTCGGCCGCGAGGTGGCCAGATAATCGGCGGCCTTCTCAACCTCCGCGTAAAACGCCTCGAAGTCCTTCGCGTCCGAGTTTTGGACGCCGGCGACGACGCCCAGGGCGCCCGCAATTCCGATCGCCGGCGCTCCTCTCACCGAAAGTCTCTTTATCGCGGCCCAGACTTCCTTCACGTCGTCGTACTCGAGATATACAAGCTCGGTCGGGAGCTTCGTCTGGTCTATCATCCTGACCTTTCCGTCTTTCCACTCAATCGTCGATACAGGCATTATATCCTCCGGAAATAAAGTTCAAGCGAAAGGACCGGGGACTCAAGCTCCGGCACCAACACAACCCCGGCCCCCTACTTTCAGTCCGCTGTCCCCGGTCCGAATCAGCAGTTGTTTCTTATCCATAGTAGAGTATAGACGGCGGTCAGGGCAATTGAATTCTGGAGCACGTGGATAACGATAGGCGCGATAAGAGAGCCCGTCCGCTCGTAGACATAGGCGAGGAGAACTCCCAGGCCGAATACCGGTAAAAGCACCCCGGCGTTGAAATGGATGACGGAGAAAAGGAGGGCGGAAAGGAGAACCGCGCATAAGGCCCCCCATCTCTTCCTCAACGCGCCGAAGAAGTACCCGCGGAAAAAGATCTCTTCGAAAACAGGACCGATACACGCCACAAAGGCACCGAGGTAGAGATACCCCCACGTCGAATGCGGCCTCGCAAAAAGAAAGAGGTGCCTTTGAGGGACCGGCTCGATCCCCATGCGACGCCACAACAGCGAGGCCGCGAGGACCAGGCCGATAAAGACCGGGATAAACGCGACGTACGCGGCAATGCCGAAGACGGCCTGCCGCGCAAAACGGCCCCGCCGGAGGCCTATCGCCTGCAGAGAACTTCCGATGCCACCGGAAATCAGGCCGAGCAGGTAGAGCACGGCCACAACCTCGGCAATGAGGTTATACGTGATAAATCTTATGTCCCTCCCCGCGGGAATGGGGTCAAGAAGGCCGAGCACCATCCCTACATAGAGGAACAGGATACCTCCCCTCGCCACGTCCCAGATGTTCCAGCAAACGGCCGCCGGCACGCAGATGGAGAGGTCCCTCTTCCTCGCGACAAAAAGATGGTACACACAGAGACCTGTTCCCAGAAGAAACACCGCGTTAACGGCAAGGGCAATGGACCGGACAAAGATGGGGTGACCCGCGGAGAACCTCTTCAGCTGGACCATGGTCGGAAAGATTGAACCGGGCACGGAGGGGGAAGGTTTCGGCATTGAAGCCATAAAATACACCACCGAAACCAGCATCAGTACGAAGATGAGATCCCTGCCCGTGTGGGACAGAGTAAAGAGTTTGCCTGGCGCTTTCAAGTTGAGTACCGGATACCGGCTGTCCTTCAGCGGTTTGTTGTGCGCCTGAAGACGTCCGTTTTAAGAGAGCTCACCCTGTCGATGAAAAGAACGCCGTCAAGATGGTCCACCTCGTGCTGGACGGCCACCGCCTCAAAGCCCTTCGAACATAGTTCGACTGATTTCCCGTTGCTGTCAAGCCCGCGCGTGACGATCTTCCTGGCCCGCTTCACCCTGCCGATGAAATTGGGAAGGCTCAGGCATCCCTCCCTCCCGATCTTCTCGCCCTCGCGGCGCACGATCCGGGGGTTGGCGAGTACGACGAGACCATTGTTCGGGCACTTCCGGGCCGAGACGTCCACGACGATAACGCGGATCAGCCTGTCCATCTGCGGCGCCGCTATGCCGACGCACCCCGGCAACGCCCGGAGCGTTTCCACCAGGTCCCGCATGAGCCGCGCGACGCGCTCATCCACGCATTCAACCTCCGAAGACCTCTTCCTGAGGCTGGGATGCGGGTATGTGATTATGTCCAGAACCGGCATTGGTTGAGCAATAATTACCGTGGTAAAAGGAAGACGGTCGGCGGGCAATGCGTCGTCACGGCCGGAAGCTACAGGATGGGTTCATCTATGGGCCGTACCGACACGTCTATCTTGAGCTCGCGCCCGCGCTCTTCGAGTTCACCGGAGACGGTCTTCATGTCCAGGGCCTTCGGCACCTTGACCTCGATCACCATGGTATATATGGGTTGATCTTTCTCCCCGGCCATCTGCGTCTGGACATCGGTGATGTTTATCCCGTGCTCGGCCAGGATCTCGGTGACCCTGTAGACTATCCCCGGCCTGTCGACGCCGAGTACGGATATCATGTATTTCGTTTCGTGCTCACCCTTCGCCCTCCGCAGCTCGTCCGGCCCCAGCTCTTTTATCGACAGCACCAGGCTGAGAGACCTCCTCACCGGATCGAGCTTTTCCTCCAGGTAGCCGAGGTCCACCTTTTGCGGAAGAGAAACGATAATTATCATCGCGAACTCGCCGGCAAGTATCGTCATGCTCGAGTCCTCGATGTTGCCTCCGAGCTTAAACAGAACCTCTGTAACCCCGGCAACGATCCCGGGCTTGTCCTTGCCGACAGCCGTAATCACAAACTCTCTTTTCATTTTTCCCCCTCGAGTAATAGCGACCTGAATTGAAGCAACTCGAAAAATGCGCCGAAGGCAAACCCCGCCATGGCGCCGAATATGACGTCCGATAGATAGTGAACGCCCAGATACATGCGGCTGAAAGCTATGAGGATCGCCGCGGCCCAGAAGAACCACTTCATTCTCCTGACCCGGTGAAAAACGCCGACGAAGAAGAAGGCGCTGAACGCGTGGCCGGACGGGAAACTGTCTCTCCTCCTGGCCTCGAGCGGCCTATCCAGCCTGACCCATTGGTTGTGACCGGTCTCGTACCACAATCCGGACATCGCCTCGTACGGGCGCGGAAGGAACGCGGCTTTCTTCATTCTCACCGTGATACCATGAAAACAGAACCAGAAGATGAGAATAAAGACAATCAGCTGGCCGTACCGTCCCCTGAACAGCAGAACGGAAATGCCGGCTGCAAACATAATGTACAGCATCCACATGTGGCTCACGGCCCACATCGGAGCGTTGAGCGCCCGGCAGTGCGCGGCGTTGTTTACCCAGAGAGTAAGGCTCGTGTCAACCGGCCCGAACAGGGGACGGCCCGTAAACGAGACGACCGCGATGCCGGCGGCCACAAGCAATATGAGTATAGTTACGGCCTTCATCGGGCTGTAATTCTACCCGTGCCGCACCGCTAATGCCAGCCCTTAAATATCCCGGCGACCCGGTCCGCCAGCCCCGGCCCGAGACGAAGGAGCGACCCGTCCGGATCGCGCTCGAAATCCGGGGCGTAGTCCAACCAGGCGATAACGGGAATACCAAGTTTCCTCTCTATCAATTCCGGGCCGGTCCTGCCGGCCGGGCCCGCCGCCCGCCCGGGCGATGCCGAATTAACGACCAGGGCGAGAACGTCAACGCCTCTCCTCATGGCGTAGTCAACGGTCAGAATCGTGTGGTTGATGGTCCCGAGGGACGGCCTGATCACTACAAGCGCCGGCAGGTCGAGGGCGGAGATCAGGTCGCAGACATCGAAACCGGGACCCAGCGGGACGGCTATCCCTCCGATCCCCTCCACGACGAGGAAGCCGTGCCTCCCGGAAAGCTCTTCGTAAGCGTCCTCGAGGACGCGCATCTCTATGCTCCGTCCCGCCATGGCCGAGGCCGTCAGGGGATCAACGGGGGGAGCGAAAACAACCGGACTTACAAGCCCGTCATCATCCTCGATATCGCATACCTCCCTGATAAATTGAACGTCCGGGCTGACGAGCCGGCCGTCCTTCACCACGCAGCCGGTGGCGACGGGCTTCATATATCCGGCGTCGATAGACTTCCCGCGCAGCGCGAGAAGGAGGGCGGCCGATACGACCGTCTTCCCCACGCCGGTATCCGTACCCGTTATGAATATCCCTCTCACGATATGTACATCCTTGACAAACTATCTATTGGGGACGCTGATCTGCGCAGATTCTCGCAGATCATTATCTTTGATCCTGATAATCTGCGTTCATCTGCGTCCTTTTTCAGTAACCATTGCAATTGCTTCCCTAGTTATGCTGACCGTCTGTTCCAGCTCTCCATCCGTCATGCAATACGGGGGCATGAGGACGATGACGTCCCCCAGCGGCCGTACGATCAGGCCGCGCCTCCTCGCCTCGAGGACGACCCTGTGGCCGATCTTCTCACCGGGGCGATACGGCCTCCCGGTTTCACCGTCGGCGACAAGCTCTATGCCGGCCATCAATCCGCACTGCCTCACTTCGCCCACGTGCTCCAGCTCCGCCACCGGCCCCAGCAGCCCCCTGAATCTGTCGATCTTGCCTTTCAGGCCGGCGATAACGTCCTCCCGCTCGAATATGCCGAAGCTCGCCAGGGCTGCCGAACAGGCGAGCTGGTTACCGGTGAAGCTGTGCCCGTGATAGAACTTGCGGTCCCGGAATGCCTCGTAGATCCCACCGGAGACAAGTGTGGCCGCGAGGGGGAGATACCCCCCTGTAATGCCCTTGCCGAGGGCCATCATATCGGGCTGGATTCCCTCGTGCTCGCACGCGAACATCCGTCCCGTACGGCCGAACCCCACGGCGACCTCGTCCGCTATCAGGAGAACCCCGGAATCCCGGCACGCCTCCGCAACGCGGGCAAGGTATCCCTCCGGCTGGACAATCATACCGCCGGCCCCCTGGACCTTCGGCTCGATTATGAGTGCCGCGGCCTCATCCGAGCGCGACGCGATGATTCCGGCGGCCTTCTCCGCGCAGGCGGTGGCACAGGATGACCTGCGGAGGCCGAGGGGGCACCGATAGCAGTAGGGGGAGGTGACGGAGACCGCGGGAAACAGGAGGGGTTTGAAAATAGAGTGAAACTCCTCTATCCCCCCCACGCTCACCGCCCCTATCGTATCGCCGTGATAGGCATTATCAAGGGACAAGAAAAGCCGCTTCTCCGGTCGCCCCCTGATCTGCCAGTACTGGAAAGCAAGCTTGAGCGCGACCTCCACGGCAGTCGAGCCGTTGTCCGAGAAGAAGACCCTCTCCAGGGAGTCCGGCGCCAGTCCGACAAGGCGGCGGGCAAGCTCCACCGAAGGCACGCTCGCCAGGCCGAGAAGCGTCGAATGGGCAATCCTGCCAAGCTGCTCCGAGACGGCATCGTCTATCTCCCTCCTGCCGTGGCCGTGAAGGTTCACCCATAGGGAGGAGACGCCGTCCAGGTACTCACGCCCCAGCGTGTCGATCAGCCGCGCGCCCCTTCCCCGCTCTATTACGATGATATCCTCTTCCTCCCAATCGGCCATGCACGTGTAGGGATGCCACAGGTATTTTTTATCGTCACCGGCCGTCCGCTCGTCATTCCGCACCGCGCGCCTCCTCGAGAGCCGAAAGCAGCTCTTCTATATCCTCTTTTGTATGTGTCGCCATGGGCGTTATCCTGAGCCGGCTCGTCCCCGCGGGGACCGTGGGCGGCCGTATCGCCGGCACGAGTATCCCCCTCCCGTGCAGGAACAGGGAGAGGGAAACGGCCCTCTCGCTCCCGCCGGCGATAATGGGAACTATCTGGGTGTTGCTAGAGCCCGTATCATAGCCAAGCGACGCGAGACCCTCCCTGAGGAGGACGGCGTTCCGCATCAGCCGATCTCTCAGCCCAGGCTCCTCCTCGATGATATCCAGCGCCTTCAGGGCCGCCCCGCAGCAGGGCGGCGCGGGGGCCGTCGTGTAGATGAAGCTCCGTGCCCTGTTCCTGAGGCAATCTATCAGCGCGCGGCTGCCGGCGATGAACCCCCCCACGCTGCCAGCCGCCTTCGACAGGGTCCCCATGGAGACGGCAACACCGTCCTCCACGCCGAGGAGGCGTGCAAGCCCCCTGCCGCCGTCTCCGATCGTTCCGGTCGCGTGCGCCTCGTCGGCCATTACGTGAGCGCCGTACTTTTCCGCAAGGTCCACTATCCCCGCGAGGGGGGCCGTGTCGCCGTCCATGCTGAAGACTGAATCGGTGACTATGAACCTCCTCCTGAAGCCGGTCCTCTTTTCGAGGATCTTCTCCATCGCCTCGAGGTCGCCGTGGCCGTACACCAGCATCCTGGCCCTGGAGAGACGGCAGCCGTCGATTATGCTCGCGTGATCGAGCCTGTCCACGATTACAAGGTCGTCCTCCCCGGCGAGGGCCGGGATCGCCCCGACGTTGGCCATGTAGCCCGTCGGGAAGAGAATGGCAGCCTCCTTCCCCTTGAAGGACGCTATCCTCCTCTCCAGCTCCCGGTGTATCTCCAGCGTCCCCGAGACGAGCCGGGATGCGCCGGAGCCGCAGCCGTACCTCTCCGCGGCCTCGCGCGCCGCCTCGATGAGCCTGGCATCGCCGGCAAGTCCGAGGTAGTTGTTCGAGCAGAAGCAGAGAAAATCCCTGCCGTCGATCCTTACAGTCCTGCCCGTGGGACCTTCCACAGTCCTGAGCGTCCGGTAGAGCCCCCTGCTTTTCAGCTTCTCGAGCTCTTTATTAAGATCTTCGTCGAGCGCTTTCATGAGCAACATCCCATAACCAACTGATACCGAATTACCAACCTCAAACTACCCAATAACCATAAACAACTTCTAGCACCGCAAAGGCGCAGAGATCGCAAAGTTAAAATAAATTCTTAGTTTTCAATGGTCCTATTTTTCTCAGTGGCCTCTAATCGTTTCCTCTGTGACCTCTGTGGTTTTTTTGCGTAATTTCTCTCTGCGCTCTTTGCGTCTCTGCGGTTCTTTTACCTACATTTTAATTTATGAAATTCGTGGACACTTTCATTTAACTTTGGAAATAACCAGCGCAGCCACGTGGCCGCCGAAGCCGTACGAGAGGGAGACGGCATTCCGTATCGGTCGCGCACGCCCCTCCAGGGGCGTGTAATCCAGGTCGCACTCAGGGTCGGGCTCCTCCATGCCGGCCGTCGGCGGAACGAAGTCACGGCCCATCGCCAGCACCGTTAGAATGAGCTCGACCGCGCCTGCCGCCCCCAGGAGGTGGCCGGTGACGGGCTTGGTAGAGCTTATGGAAACGGAGCCCGCGTATTCACCGAATGCCTGCTTGATTCCCCTCGTCTCCGCGACATCGTTCAGAGGAGTAGCCGTCCCGTGCGCGTTTATGTAGTCCACGTCACCGGGCTTGAGCCCGGCCCGGAGTATTGCCGCGGAGAGCGCTCCCGCGATCGCCGCACCGTCCGGGTTCATGGACGTCATGTGATACGCGTCGGCGCGTGACGACCAGCCCGTGAGCTCGCACAGTATATCCGCGCCGCGCCTCAGCGCCGATGACAGGGCCTCGAGGACGATAACGCCGCACCCATCGCCGGGAATAAACCCGTCCCTTCTTATGTCGAAGGGCCTCATCACACCCCTTGTCAGGACCCCCATCTTATAGAAGGCCGCCAGGACCGTCGGCGTAAGCGACACCTCGCTCGACCCGGCAATGACGACCTTCGCCTCGCCGTCCCTGATCCACGACGCGCCGAGCATGACCGAATGAGCCCCCGTCGAGCAAGCCGAAACACAGTTTATGACCGGGCCGCGAGCTCCCAGCCTCCTGGCGATCGCCGTGCCTGCACTGCTCCCCATCACGTTCGTGATAAAATTACGGTAGAGCCCCTCCTGCCCTCTTTCCAGAAACGCGGCATGCCCGGCCTCGACGGTATATAAACCTCCCTTGCTAGAGCTGACCGTTACACCAGCGGTACGCAGGGCCTCCTCGTCACCAAGGAGGCCGGCGACCCCGGCAGCCTCCGCCGAGCGGTTTACGGCAATCTCAACGAAGGGATCGCGACCCCCGCCGGCGCCCTCTCCCTCCGGAAGCCTGCCGACGCGTATGGATCGCGCATCGGAAACAGGCACCTCGCGAAAGTTACCATCGCATGCGCCCTTTGAAACTTTGTCCCATACCGCCTCCGGCTCGGAGCCGGCCGGTGTGGCAAAAGCGAAACCGGTTATGACTATGCGCTCCATGATTAAAGCTGCCTATTTGTAAGCCATGCTGATGACTCTGAAATATTTATTTGCTTGCCTAGCATATTCAGTGCTTTTCATTACGGTTATCGTCCGGCGGATACGGTGACGATGCCCGTCTTACATCAAGGTTACCAAGGGTTACGAAGCTCTTCGAGCTGTTACTACGGCCTTCGGCCTGCTACGAAAAAAAAGAGCATGGCCACGCAACAATAAGCACAGCGAATTAGTAACAACGAACGCAGTGAGCGTTGTAACCTTATTAGTAACCTTTAGTAACCCTGTTTTGGACACGGGCTTCGTTACCTTGACCTTTTACCGAAACAGTAACGACTGACTAGAAAATTACAGTAATAACCATTCCCCTGAATAATTAGAATCTTCCTAGCTCAACCAATCTCACCATCCTCGATAGATACGGCTGTCCGCGTTGAAGACCTGGCCCGAGACGTTTTCCAGTGTCGAGACAAACCGGACAAGCCTCGCGACCTCGGCCGGGTCCGAAGTCCTGCCGAGCACATTGGCGGAGAGTATCCTCTCAGCAACGTTCGGCGGCACATCGAGGCCCATCCCGACCGGCATCCAGCCGGGGAGGACAGCATTCACCCTGATGTTCCCGGGCGCCAGCTCCCTCGCCGCGGCCCTCGTCAGGCCTATGAGGCCGGCCTTCGCTGCCGCGTAGTTCGACGCGCCCGCTTGTCCGGTCACACCGATCATGGACGCAATGTTGACGATGTGGCCGCCGCCCCGCCCGGCGATGAGGGGCGTGAAAGCCCGGATGCAATGAAAGGCCCCCGTCAGGCATGCGTCGATAACCTTCCGCCAATCACTTTCGCCGAGAACCGCGACAGGAGCGTCCTTTGCCATGCCCGCATTGTTCACCAGGACGTCGAGGCCGCCCAGCTCATCTTTCACCCAGAGCGCCATCGCGTCCATTTCCTTTTTTACCGTGATGTCCGCGCCGTAAATGAAGGCCCGTGACGGACCGCCCGCCTCGTCCCGGGCCTCCTCCGCCCCTCGCCTGTTACCGCGGTAATGTATGATGAGACGGTCCCCATTTTCAGCGAACACCCGGCAGATGAAGCGGCCGAGGCCGGAGGAGCCGCCCGTAACGAGGACGTCTCTCACCGCGCCACCTCCAGCCCCAGGGCCTTTATCATCTCCAAATCCTCGGACGGCCTGCGGCCTGCCCGCGTCAGGTAATCACCTGTCATCGTGCCGCTCGCGCCGGCGTGAAAGATCCGGGCCTGGAGATCCCCCAGGCAGGCCTCCCGCCCGCCGCAGACCCTGATCTCGACGTCGGGGAGGATAAACCTGAAGAGGGCGATTATCCGGAGGGCCTCTTCCGGAGACAGAAGGGGGCGTGAGGCCAGGGGAGTGCCCGGTATCGGTATGAGAAAGTTCAGCGGCACGGAGTCGACGCCGAGATCGCGCAGTGTAAGTGCGAGGTCCACCCTGTCCGTCCAGCTCTCTCCGAGGCCGAATATCCCGCCGCAGCATACCTCGAGGCCGGCGGCCTTCACCGCCCTCACAGTATCGACCATATCATCATATACGTGCGTAGAGCAGACACCGGGGAAGAAACCCCGGGACGTCTCAAGATTGTGGTGGTAACGCCGAAGGCCGCGTTCCTTGAGGCGGCCCGCCTGATCTTCGTGCAGCATGCCGAGGGAGGCGCAGGCATCGACACTACCATCCCCCGCGACCCTCTCCACCGCATCCAGTATCTCCTCGAACTCATCATCGCCATCAACCGAGCGGCCGCTGGTCACGATACCAAGCATCGACGCGCCCGACTCACCGGCGCGCCGCGCCGCCACGGCAACCCTCTCCTCTCCGATCCACCCGAAGCGCTCCACGCCCGTTTTCCACCTCGCTGACTGCGCGCAGAAAGAGCAGTCCTCAGAACAGACGCCGCTCCTGGCGTTCACGACAGAGCACAACCCCACCATACGGCCGAAGTGCTTCTCCCTTATGACAGCGGCTCCGCCCATAAGGGCATCTATGAGCACCTCATCGCGCGCAAGGCGCTCCGCCTCACCGCGGGTGACTTTTCCACCGCCGAGCACCTTTTCAAGGACTTCTCCGACGAAACCGCCCATTGTTTGTCAATCCCTCTTCGAAACCTGCTTTACAATAACCTCAAAAAAAATCCAACTGCCCCTCCAGCCTTGTTCCACCTCGTAGGTGGAACAGGTTTAAGGCTGGATCAGACAACGGCATAGTTCTCTTCGCCCACCTTGCCGTCGACTATATTGAAAGCCTTGACCCGTGGTTCACGATCCTCCCACACGGAAACGATAAAGTAGAAACACCCTGGGTAGAATGCCATCTTCACGTCCCTGGCCGATGGAAAAGGCTGCAAGCCGGGGTGGGAGTGATAGATCCCCATCATCTCGAGGCCATTCTTCTCTATATCCATCATGGCCTCGATCTGCCTCTCCGGCACCATGAAATAAGAGCGGGGGCTTTTCTCTTCGCTCTCCACCCGGTAAAGCGTCGTTATGACCCCGCCGACACCCGCGAGGATGCCGCAGCACTCATTCGGCACATCTTCCATCGCGTGGCCGATCATGCCGGAGACGATCTCTTTTTTGACCGCGACCATCGAATCGCGCGAGCGGGTTTACCTCATATCGACGATTATGTTCCTGGAGCTGAGATAATCCAGGAGCCTGCCTATCTCTTCTTCCTCACCATCGAGTGTTATGTAGGCCCACCCGTTCTTGGTGGAGAAGGAGGCCTCTATGATGTTGGGGATGACCTCGAAGTTACGGCAAATATGGTAAAAGATAGGCTCGTCCTTCAGCACCGACGGAATTGTAAGCTCCAACTTGACCTTCTTCATGCAGCCCTCCTTGACAACTGGAAATACTATCTCAAAAAGGAAGGGAGACGTCAAACCCAAAGCAAAGATTTGATTTTTTCCGGCCAGGCGCTATACTCTTAAAATAAATTTGCCCGCTATGCTCGCGAATTTATGTAGCTCCCCCGTCCCCGGTAAAACCGGGGCCGGGTCTGACAGAAGCCTGCGCCCGTCTCAGGCAGGCAGAAAGCGAAGCCGATTTATCAAGGAGGACCGATGAAAGAAGACCTTTTCGATAAAATCATGGACGAGATTCTCATTCCCATTGAGAAGCTCGATTACATCCTGGACACCAGCTACTTCCTGAAGGACACGGGAAGCTTCTACTACACAGAGGGATACTACCATCCCGGGGGGCGCGTCATAGGAAAGATAATCTACTACCCCGACAAGAAAGGGGAGAGCTTCATCCACGGCAGGCCCTACACGAGCGTCGTTAAAAAGGAGGTCGACGGGGAGGAGATATACATACCTCACGACGAACAGATACGGATACATTACCAGGTGGACAAATCGCTCAAACCAGAGCAGCAGAAGCTCCTCGTGGCGGACTACCTCGTCGCGGTCCCACTGGACGACTTTGTAGGGTTCTTCGACCCGAAGAAATCCCTCCGCTACGCCATGGAGCACCACAAGGAGGTCGACGCCGCCGTCAGGAAGGCGAGCGAGCTGCTCGAAGTCCCCGTCGAGCGGATGGGCGTTACGGGCTCCTCCGCCTTCGGACGCAGAACGAAGGGGAGCGACATCGACCTGGTCATGTTCGGGACACCGGAGGAGAACTTCGAGGCGGTGAAGAAGATATGGGGCATGTCGTACGTGGACAGGGACAAGAGGGTTGTCAAGTACGGCAAGTTCTGGCCGCTGAAGTTCTACCTGGGCAAGCAGGAGATGTGCTGTTTCTTCGCCTACAGCAGGAAAAAGGACATACCCCTCGCGGACTGCCGCATCGAGCTCGTTAAAGACGGGGTCGTGGCTTACGGGACGATAAAGGACAACATCAACTCGTATTACATGCCCGTCATCCTGGAGCTCGAGGACGTATGGGTGGACGCCGAGAGGGACGAGGACATCAGGCTCATCATATACGACGGGGCGGTGCGCGGAGAGTTCTTCCTCGGCGAGAGGCTCCACATCGAAGGGCGACTGATCAGGGTCACAAATGGTGAGGGATCCTACACAGCTCTCCTCGCCTCCGACGGCCACAACGTCCAGAAGGAGCATTTCCACCACGGCGTGCCGAAGTTCAAGCAGGAAATCATGCGGATGTGAAGAGTGCCGGGGAGAGCGACAAGCTCATCGTGGTAATAGAGGGAGGATAGGTTTTGCAGGACATCTTAATCGTAGGGGCGGGTGTGTCCGGTCTAACGGCCGGCTACCACCTGAGCCAGAAGGGGATGCGCGTCACGGTGATCGAGAAGGAGCAATCCGTCGGCGGGCTGGCGCGCTCATTCTACTACGGGGACTTCGTCTTTGACGTTGGCCCCCACCGTTTCCACACCGATGACGCGGACGTCCTCCGATTTATCAAGATGATCCTGGGTAAGGACGTGAGGGTCATCCCCCGGGAGAGCGGCGTCTGGTTCGCGGGAAGATACCACGACTGGCCTCTCCGGTTCAGCACGGTCTTCAAGCTGCCCCCGGCGATGAGCCTGAGGACGGCCCGCGACCTCATATCGAAGCGGGCGCGGGTGGGAATAAGCTTCGAGGACTACATCCTCAACATGTACGGGAAGACCCTCTACGAGGAATTTTTCGAAATATACACCCGGAAATTCCTAAAGCACGACCCCGCCACTATCCACTCGGACTGGGCCAAGGCGGGAATAGACCGGGCCGTGATCGACCGGCGCGTCAAGATGAACACGCTCTTCGGCGTGATCAAGCGCGCCATCCTTCCCATACCCGTAGCGACAGAGTTTATCTATCCCGCCCGGGGCGGAATAGATATCTTTTCCAAAAGGATGGCGGAGGAGATCGAGAAGAACGGGGGCAGGGTGCTTCTGGGCTCATCCGTGAGCGGGATCAGGGCAGGAAAGAAGGAGATCGAGGAGGTGACCTGCGACACCGGAGAGGCCTTCAGGCCGGACCTGCTGATCTGGACGGCGCCCATCAACATCCTCTGCCAGCTCATGGACATCGAGGAGCCGGCCCTCAAGTATCTCTCTGCCCTCCTCTACAACGTCATGATCGAGGGCGAGCCGCCCCTCGGGTACCAGTGGTGCTACTACGGCCAGGAGGAGATCGTCTTCAACCGCATAAGCATCCCCCTGAATTTTTCCCCCGCGACCGCACCGGAGGGGAAGACGGGAATCAACCTGGAGGTGACGTGCATGGAGGGTGACCGGGTGTGGAACGATCCCGGGAAGCTCCTGGATAAGGTGAAGGAGGACATGGTGAAGGTGGGCCTGGTTCACGGGCCGGGGGCGATCCTGGATGTGCGCGTCGAGAAAATAATCAACGTCTATCCGATCTACGAGCTGGACTACCTCTCCCCCGTCACGAGGATCCTCAACCACCTCAGCTACATGCACAATATTTTGCTTCTCGGGAGGACGGGCACGTTCTGGTACAACAATATGGACCACTCGATCCGTGCCGGGATGGACTGCGCGGAGGACGTGATCCGGAGCGAGCGGGGCGGGCTCCGGGCGATGTACAAGCGGCACGACTTCTTCAATTCATGATCCCGGCCGGTTCACGTTCCCGGCGAAAGGGTCCCGATATGAGAGAGAGGACAATTTCCATCGTGATACCGAACCGGAACGGGGAGGCGACACTCGGGGAGTGCCTGGAGGCTGTTTACGGGTCGCGGTACGGCAGCTTCGATGTGATCCTGGTGGACGACGCGTCCACGGACGGCTCCCTCGATATTGCCCGCCGCTTCCCCTGCACCGTGGTGAAGAACGAGAGGTGCCTGGGCGCCGCGGCGGCCCGCAACGCCGGGTGCCGGGCGGCAAAGGGGGAGGTCCTTCTCTTCACGGACGCGGATGTCCTCCTGCCGCCGGACGCCCTCTCGCGCGTGAACAGCGCCCTCGAAGACGATCGCATTGCCGGGGTGATAGGTCTCCTCTCGCCCTCGCTCCGCTTCGGGAACCTCTCCAGCCAGTACAAGAACCTCTACATGCACACCACCTACATGAAGCTGCCGGCCGAGGTGTCGGTGTTCTACACGAGCTGCGCCGCCATACGGAGGGGCGTCTTCGAGGAGTGCGGCGGCTTCGATGAGCGCTACCTGAGCTCCGGCATAGAGGACATGGAGTTCGGTGAGAGGGTGACGGGAGGGGGGCACATCCTGGAGATCGACAAGGGTCTCCAGGTGGAGCACGTGCGCCACTACTCGATACAGGAGCTCCTGCGCACTGCTTTCAGGAGGGCTTCCGGCGTGACGAGGATAATGCTCCGGAGGCGCTTCAGCCGCCGGGAGAAATCCACGTACATGACCTCCCCGCTCTCCTTTGTTTCAAGCATCGCCATGTGCCACCTCTCCGTCCTGCTTCTTGCGCTCGGCCTGCTTTTCCGGTCGAGGGGGTGCCTGGGCGGCGCCCTCCTCCTTGCTCTTTCCGTCGTCCTTTTGAACGCGGGCCTCCTCAACGCGATCCGCAGGGCGAACGGCCTTTTTCATGCGGCCGGGAGCGTGCCCATCCTCTTCCTCGACCTCTACGCCCACGGCCTGGGGAACCTGGTCGGCATACTCGGGTACATGCTGGGGCGGAGATATTGAGAGAATGAGAGATTTCGGGCGAAGCCGCAGAAAAACAGCTCTTCCCTCGCCCGTGCTGATCGAGGGGTTCATACTCTTTATCCTATTTATCCTGACATTCCTGCCGGTCTTCTCCTGGATGCGGGAGCGGTTCACGGCAAGCGGGACCTTCTACTCGCACGGTCCTCTCATCCCTTTCCTGGTCGCATACCTCATATGGCACAGAAAGGGACAATTGACGCTGCAAGACAAAAAGCCCGCTGCCGCGGGACTGCTTATTGTAATAGCCTTCCTGGCACTTCATCTCCTCTCCATGATCACGGAGATACACTTCATCTCGGGCCTGGCAATGATCGGGGTTATTCTTGGCGCCGCCGTTTTCCTCTTCGGATTCGGCTTCACCCGGAGGATCGCCCCCGCATTGGCCCTCTTGATATTCATGGTCCCAATGCCGCGTGTCCTGCTCATCGACACAGCCTTCCAGCTCCAGCTCGCCAGCGCGAAAGCGACGGTTCTTGTTCTCAACACTATCGGCATCAACGCCGCCCGCGAGGGTGTCTGCATCCTCCTGCCGGGCGGCGCAGTTCTCGAGGTCGCCTTCGCCTGCAGCGGGCTGCGTTCACTTATAGTATTCATCGCCACGGCCTGGATAATCATAGCAATGGCCCGTAAGATCAACGCCATGAGAGCGCTGTCTCTGCTTGTGCTCTCGATCCCCATGGCCCTGGCAAGCAACGTGTTCAGGCTCGTCCTCACCGCGCTGGCCACCGCATACTGGAGATACAGCGACACCGTGCACACCGCATCCGGCCTGGTCTCTTTCGTTATCTATATTATCGTCATGCTTCTCATCAGCAGGAGGCTGTTATGGAAAGAAGAGTGCTGACCCTGATCGCGTTATTCGCCGCGGCCGCCCTGCTGACGCTGAAGTTGGAAATGGGAAAAGAGGGGTTCGTCTCCCCCACCACCCTCCCATCCCTGCCGGCGCATGCCAGGGACTGGCAGGGCGTAAGGCTCTCCCTCTCACGGGATGAGCTCGAGATACTCGGGGCCGATAACGTCGAGGCCATGCAGTACTACAACAGCGCCGGCGAGGGAGTCGGCCTCTATATCGTCAGGGAGCGGCGTAAAAGGGGCAGCTTCCACCCGCCGGAGTACTGCTACCTCGCCCAGTCGAACGTCAGCATAACGGGCAAAGGCCGCGCGCCCATCTCCATAAACGGCGGGCGGATAGAGGCGAGTACGATGACCCTCCAGACGGAGAAAGGCGGGCTCCTGGTTCTCTACTGGTACAAGTCGGGAAGCTACCGCACACCGAGCTACTACAAGCACCAGCTCTCCTTCCTCTGGAGGATGTTCAGGCAGGGCGGAAGCGACTCCGCGATGGTCCGGCTGACGGCCCGTGTGGGCGACGACGGCGTCAACGGGGCGCTGAAAAGGATCGAGGATCTACTGGCCAACCTGGCGCCGCACTACGACATTTGAGTTAAATGAGTTTTTGAGTTTAATGAGTTAATCTCATCAGACAATAAAATCAACTAACCCATTTAACCCATCAACTCATTTTATCCTTTGTGCATCTTGTGCTTTTTTGCGGCCATTCTCCCTTTAGTGGTTCCACGGAGAATCAGGCTTCAATCCATCCACGTGTACTTTTACTTCAGCAAGCTCCGTCTGCTCGAGCCCTATGCGGCAAAGCGACGTTAACTATCTTTCACCGCTCATTCTGCACGCCCCGTCGAGTATTTCAATCTTCCCCTCCAGGCCGGGGGTGGTCGATATCACTATCACCCCGTCCTCTTCACGGGCCGCCACGGCGTCCACGCCGGGCATTCCATCGACCAGGGCGAGGCCCTCATCCTCCCCCAGGATAAAGATCGCCGTCGCGATGGCGTCGGCGACCACGCAGCTCCCGGCAACGGCGGTTACGGAAATGATATCAGTCTCCGCCGGATACCCCGTCCGCGGATCCATGATATGGCAGTAGCGCCTGCCGCCGGATTCGAAGTAATTCTCGTAACCACCGGAGGTGGCAACCGCCATGTTCGCAACGTCGAGCCGCGCCAGGAGCCTCTTCGCCTCCCGCGGATGGCGTATCCCGATCCGCCACCCTTTCTCACCGAGACAGTAGAGGTCACCTCCGACGTTCACGAGCCCCCTCTCGATTCCGCTCTCCCCGAGCGCCCGCGCGGCCCGGTCAACGCCGTAGCCCTTCGCAACACCGCCCAGGTCTATCGACATCCCGGGCTCGGGGAGCCGGACCGTTCCCCTTTCCCAGTCCATCTCCACCCTGCCGGCGCCCACGAGGTCCGCCAGGACGTCTTCAATATCACCTCTCCCCGGCTCCCTGAAGGTCCGCGTTCTGAAACCCCACAGATCAATCAGGGGTCCTACCGTGACGTCGAACGCACCGCCGCTCAGGGCGCTCACGCGCCCGGCCTCCTCCAGCACGGCTATCGTCCCCGGCCGCACGGATACGGGCGAGCCGCCGGCGGAGGCGTTGATCCGGGCGACATCGCTGCCCTCACGGTAGGCGCTCATCGCCTCGTCAACAGCCTCGAGCTCCGAGAACGCAGCATCGAGGGCCTTCTCTGCCGCCTCCTTCGAAGGAGATTCAACCTTAATTTCCGCGACAGTCCCCATGACAAAGCCTGTTCTCTCGAATGTCCGTTCGGACGGCCCGCACGAGGAATGGAGGGTTAACAAGCATGCCAACCCCACTAGAAAGGTACAAGCCTTATGCATGATGTCCTATTATAACCGCACATTTGACTTATTATGCTGACTTATTGACAACCGATTTTGCAGGTGCTTAAATCTACTCAGGTGTCTCGATATTTTTAAAATTTTTCTCGAGAAAATTTTTACCGATAAATTCGGGAGCGAAGCGAGCTAATTTATGAGCGGGATGACGGAATTCGACGTTGCCGGGAGGAAGATACTGGAGGGGATAGAGCCCCTGCCAACCGTGGAGGTGGACATCCTCGAAAGCCTCGGCATGACACTCGCCGAGAACGTCCCCTCCCCCAACGATATCCCCTTCGCCGCCAACTCCGCGATGGACGGCTTCGCCGTAATCCACAAGGACATCGAGGACGTCTCCGAGGACAACCCCGTCACGCTGAAAGTCATAGACGACATCAAGGCGGGAGACGTCTCCTCCCGGAAGGTGACTCCGGGAACGGCCATAAGGATCATGACGGGTGCGCCCCTCCCCCGGGGCGCCGACACGGTCGTCATGGTCGAGAAGACCAGGTCCGACGGTGATTCCGTGATTATAGCCGCCCCGGAAGATGCCGGTCAGAACGTCCGCCGGGCCAGCGAGGACGTGCGGAAGGGCGAGGTTATCCTCGAGCAGGGAGAGATTATCGAGCCCGCCGGCATGGGGATGCTGGCATCGATCGGCAGGAGCCGGGTCCGCGTGAGTAGAAGGCCCCGCGTGGCTATTCTCGCGACGGGCAACGAGCTCATAGAACCGGACGGGCAGATAGCCACGGGGAAGGTCAGGAACACCAACACCTACTCACTCTTCGGCCAGGTGCTCCGGTGCGGCGCCGGGCCCGTCGCCCTGGGCATAGCGAGGGATTCCAGGGAGGATACCGAAAAAAAGGTCAAGGTAGGACTGGCCCACGATGTCCTGCTCACCTCCGGCGGCGTCTCCGTGGGCGACTACGACATGGTGCGTGACGTGCTCACGGAGATGGGGCTGAAGCTCGTCTTCTGGAAGGTCAGGATCAAGCCGGGCATGCCCCTCCTCTACGGAAGGATCGGCAATACACCGGTCTTCGGCCTCCCAGGCAACCCCGTCTCGTCCATGGTGACCTTCGAGCTCTTCGTCCGCCCCGCCATTCTCAAGATGATGGGCAGGAATAAGCTCTTCCGTCCCGTGGTAACGGTAACACTCGATGAGGACATAGATCTCAGAACGGGGAGAAACCACTTCCTGAGGGCGGTCGTCACCAGAGCCGACGGAGGAGGCTACACCGCCAGGACGACCGGGCCCCAGGGCTCCGGCATCCTCACGTCCATGGTGCTGGCCAACGCGCTCCTGATGGTCGGCCCCGACGTCTCCCGCGTCGAGAGAGGCACCGGGCTGAAGGCCATGCTGACAGGCAAGGAGTCTATGTGATACCCAGCTTCGGCTTCGGGGAGTTAGTATTCATATTCCTCGCCGTTCTCGTCGTCTTCGGCTCGAGGAGAATGCCGGAACTGGCTCGCATGCTCGGCAAGGCCGTCCGGGAGCTTCGCAAGGTCGCCGAGGACTTCCGCAACAATATCGGGATCTGATCGCTCCCCATCCTTCAAATTACTCCCTCTCCCCCCAAAAATTGGGGGAGAGGGTTACTTGTCCTGTCGAAGATCCGGCAATTGTTGACGGAAGCACAGTCAAAAGATTGTTTTTAACAGGTATTCCAGTGCTTACCTTCGACTGAATTGGAGAAGAACCAATCCTGTTATCCCGGCAATGATTGGAGACGTCTCCCCGGGAGCAGGGCTTTAGTTTTTCGGTTCTTTACGTTACCGAAGCCGAAACGGGCTTCTTCACCCTAACCCTTGCCGGATCCCCGACTACTTTGACGCGACGTAGAGCGTCGTCGTCGCAAGGCGGCGGATAAGGGGGATCTTCTCCAGGACCACTTCGAGCAACCGGGCGAGCGGCATAAGTACGTTGGGCGTTATCTCTGGGACAAAGACGAAGTCCCGGCTGGATTCCAGCGTCATCCCCGCACTCTTCACGAGCGCAGCCATCTCCCCCTTCGAGAGCGGCTTGTTGGTCATCCTGTCGCCCCGGGACGTGCCGGGGGGGACGAAGCCATCCTCGCCGGGCTCCGACGGAAGCATCGGGATGAGCTTCCTGGCCAGAGATAACTTCCCCAGTAACTGCTTCACGATTTCGGCCAGGCCGAACCTGTTGGGCGTCGTTACGACAAGCTTGCCCCCGGGCTTCAGGCACCTGCTTATCTCACTCATTATCAGCGGCCGTTCGGCGGGGAAGAAGTGCTCGAAAGCCTCGATGGAGAATATATAGTCGAAATACCCGTCCTGGCAGGGAATGGCTGTCGCGTTGGCGTACCCCAGTTTTATGGAATAGCCGTTCTTCTTCGACAGCTCCATACCAAACTCTATCGACCTGTCGCAGATGTCTATGCCGTGCGCCTCCGCCCCAAGGGAGGCGGCAAGCATGGCCAGGTAGCCCCAGTCGCAGCCGAGGTCGAGCATCCTGTCCCCTCTCCTTATCTCCACCTGCTTGAGGGCCTCGAGGGGGCGGCGGCCGTACTCAACGTACCGCAGGACCTTTAACGGGCTCATGAACCACTCCCTGTAGAGAAAAGCCTCCTCGACCCCGGGGGAGTCCCCCAGTGGGAGAAGGTCCAAGTAATAAACCCGCCCGTCCTGTATAACCTTGCCCATTGTATCGCTCCGGCGGCTACTATATCAGGAGCACCCCACGTGCATCAATAGCCGCCTTGCTGAAAGAAATCGTCGCCTCTACCACCCGGTAAAAAGCCCGGCTTTTTCTTATAGCTGATTTTCAGGGGGTAAAAATTGCGTTTAAGACCCCCCGGAAGGCCAAATTGGGTCTAACTAATAAGGGAAGATTTAATATTTAAGATGCGGACCCTACTGTACGTTTTATTGGGGTGGAGCTGATTTTATTGCCAACCAAAATCGCATCCTGATTGTCCCTCGTCGCCGTAGTTCTGCCCCCAGTCCTTCATGTAGCCCGAAGGCGCAGCTGAGGTGTAAGGCTGGAAATTTATTCTTATCGTACCGATGCCTATCCTGATATCCATGACCACCGGCAAATGGTCGGAGCTGTAATTCTCATGAGTGTCGTTTTGCTCGAGACCGGCGGCGGCGAGCTGCTCAGAATTCATGCTGAGCGTATTTAAAATGAAGCTGTTCGCAACCGTCGAAGCACTGTCCGTATAGTAGAAACGATCTATCCTGCTGTACGGATATTCCGTGTCGCTCGGCCAGGTGTCCGGATCTACGTTATACGGGTTTTCAGGCTTGGTATCGGTGATATCGGTAATATCCCAATCTCCTTTGACATCAGGTCCATAGGTCCCGTTATCCTGGATGTCGCCCGTGCGGAGGGTTACTTCGGGTTGGGGATGTTCGGAATAGAAATTGAAGTCACCCATGACAATCATGGGAGTATCGCTTCCGAGGCTTATATAATTATGTTGCGCTTCGGGGGCGTCTCTGGCATCTCCCATCCAGCAAGCGATCGCGTCACAGCTTTTCTGCCGTTTTGCTTCGGATTCAGGGTCACTCATTGCTTTTAGGTGGACTCCCATAATGTATAAGTCTTTGAAATGTGCGCCATCAGGCAAGTCCACCAGGCCGATGGTTACTCCACGGCTAGAGGAAGGCGGGTTCGTGTCAGTCCGGGTCATCGAAAGCGGGTATCGTGAAGCCAATACATTTCGTCGACCGTCAGACATGCCGAAATGGATTTCCCATGTCGCTCCATACGGCAGGACACTGTCAAGGCGAGATCGAATAGAAGATTCTGATAAACTGCTATTAATTTCCTGGAAGACGATGACGTCCGGTCCGATTGCCGATAGAATACGGTTGAAAGCGTCATCTCTGCTTGGGTCGGAGATAAAATCCATATGGGTGTTGTAGCTCAACAATCGGACATCGGTATCCAGATCCTTGGAGAAATCACCTGCGGAGGGGTTGAAAGCATAGGCGCTCGACTGCCCGAGTAAAGAGCAGGTCTGTAACAGGAAGAGCGCCGAGAAAACCGCCAGTGATAGGTTATATAACCTATGAATTATTGTGCGCATTTCACTCCCTAACTCCCTAATACTATTATACCTTATGTTATTACATTAGGCAAGTCGTATTCTGTCCAGACTTTTTCATCACGGTTTTGAGGTCGGTCGCTATATCAGTTTGGAGCGGATCATCGAGCAGAGTAAAGATACTTATTACGAGTCCCTCGGCAATAGTTCAGAGAATTGGCACCAGGGCCGACACGACATCCTCCCCTGGTTTAACTATTATCTGGGAGTTCTACGAGCTGCGTACCGGGAATTTGAGGAAAGGGCGGGTTCGGTTTCCTTCCCCAAAGGGGCAAAGACCGAGCTTGTGGAAAAAGCTGTTGAGGCTTTTGTCGGCGATTTTACAGTGAGGGATATTCAACGCGCTGTTCCCAATGTCGGTATAGATATGATCAGGCGGGTCTTGAGACAGATGCGCCTTTCCGGCACAATCGTGTGCTTAAAAAGAGGCCGAACCGCCCGCTGGAGGAAAAAGAAGTAATGCCATCCTCCATTCCCCCTGATTTTTATATAATAGCCTTGTATTTTTAAAGGATACATATTAATATAACCCCGTAATTTTAAACATTAAGAGCGGGGGTGGGGTACAATGAGCACTATGAAACGGCTGATCGAGCAGGACCTTGAAAACTGGAAAAACAGCCGGCGCCGCAAGCCTTTGATCCTGCGCGGAGCACGGCAGGTCGGTAAAACTTATTCCATAACCCGGTTCGGGGAAAGAGCCTTCGATGAGGTTGCGACCATCGATCTGGAAAGAAATCCGGAATGGCATCGCGTTTTCGAGGGTGACCTGAATCCGAAACGCATCACAGGCGACCTGGAAGTCCTGCTTAACCGGAAGATAGTTCCCGGCAAAACCTTGCTGTTTTTCGATGAGATACAGGCCTGCCCCCGGGCGATCACCGCACTCCGCTACTTTTATGAGGAACTACCTGACCTGCATGTTATCGCGGCCGGGTCTCTGCTTGAGTTTGCCATGAAGGAAGCCTCATTCCCGGTCGGGCGTGTTCAATTCATGCACCTCTCCCCTCTCTCTTTCGTCGAATACCTTATGGCCACCGGCCGCAATGCAGCCGCTCACACTATAATGGCGCCACCCGGAAGACTTGCTGATTCAATCGACGATCTTCTCTGCAAAGAGCTCCGCCGGTATTTCTTTGTTGGAGGCATGCCTGAATGTGTGATGGCGTATACAGCTACGGGTTCACTGCGCGAGTCGTTCGAGGTCCAGGCCGAAATCTGCGAGACCTATCGGATGGATTTTGCAAAGTACGCGCCCCGGGCGAACAGACTCTGCCTTAACGCCGTATTGACCTCGGTCGCCCGGACCGTTGGGCGGCAGATAAAATACTCCCGGCTTGCCGACGGCTACTCGAACCCTACGCTGAAAAAAGCCTTTGAGCTGCTTTGCCTGGCCGGCCTTATCAACAAAGTACCGTCGACAGATCCCTCGGGCCTCCCACTGGGTTCGGCAGCCTCTCCAAAGATATTTAAGGCCCTCATGGTCGATGTCGGTCTTATGCGATATCTCTCCGGCATGCCTGTTGACGTGGAGTACGACCAAACGGACCTGCTCGATATTTACCGTGGGGCTATGGCCGAGCAGTTCGTCGGCCAGGAAATGGTCCTCTCCCAGAATAACGAACTCTACTACTGGTCGCGGCGGGCGAAAGGCAGTTCCGCCGAGGTCGACTATGTCTCGGTTCACGCCGGAAAAATCTATCCCGTGGAAGTGAAAAGCGGGCCGGCAGGCAGGCTGAAAAGCCTGCACCTCTTTTTAAAACAATACCGCAACTCCCCGGGAGGAATCGTCCTTTCAATGCAGCCCTATTCCGAACTGCAGAAGCAAAAGCTGACGTTCGTTCCCCTCTACTTTGCTTTTTCAGCCACCGGAGGAACAGGGACTCTATAGCAGGAAAGCTTCTTTGCCTCTTGCTTTTCTCTTTTTCAATCGTCAATCTGCAATCGTCGATCGCCATTCCCTTGCGGAGGGCTGAATTGGGTCTAACTAATAAGGGAAGATTTAATATTTAAGATGCGGACCCTACTGTACGGACCCCATTCCCCACAGTGAATATATCGCCTAGGGCAAATAAGTACTAAGGTTCATTCCAACCACTAACAGTCCGAATTTTATAGATGCCAGGCTGGGTAAAGGAAACCTTGCCACCACTAGTATCGGGGTAATACCAATATTCACCAGAACTGTGTTTTTTAATCCTGCCTGGCTCGCCAAATATTTCTCTAACCTTTTCCTGGGGCATGCCTATCCGTAACATGCGCCATTGTCTTATGGGGGGAACAGAAGCGGAAGTTGAATCCTTACTATCTTTTAATAACTTTATTTCCCATGCCAACTCTCTAACACGTTTTTCTAAATACCGTACTCTTTCTTTAAGACCCTTGATTGTATTATCTGGATTCTTATGCTCTCTACTTTCACCCACTGACTTCTGTCCAGAATCTGGTTCCCCTATTAAAATAATTTTCTCTTCTCCACCCAGACTCTGTTTTGGGGCGATGCAAAGCAATGATGCAATAAAGATACCCAGCATAGCCTTGAAGAATATTCCGGTCATTTTATCCTCCTTTCATACTATCGGAGCTGTGGCTAAGCTAATCGTGGGGCACTTTTGTCGATGTTCCTTTTTACTTCATGCCAATGTCAGTTACGCCGACCGCATCATTGCCCGAAGGCATTATCCAGAAGTCAAGGGTAAATGCGACCCCTTTCACCCTTTCAGCGACCCCTTTCAGCGATTTAATAGTTGATAGCGCAGGTCTTGACCCCATTTCCACATAACTAACCATAGAAGTGATCCAATAATATTCTCGGTCATCGCTTTGCTCTAGAAGCAGGCTCAGCCGCTGCAAGTTCTGAGGCAGCGAAGAATCTCAAGGGCTGAAAGCCCGAAGAACTTGATTTTCTCCTGATCTGCCAACAAGTAAGTTAACAAGTAAACACCGTCCCCTATTCCCATAAATAGATGACCCCGCTCGCCGAAGTCAATAAGTCAACTCCGTCCCCCCTTCTTTTGACATTACTACTTTTTTAACGCACGCACCGATGCCAGAGATTGTTTGACCGACTCTATAGTCTGCTCAGTGGAAATAAGCGGAGTGATTTCCCACTCCATAAAAGGCCACATGGGCAGCTGACTTACTAACGTCTGAAGCTCCTCATTAGAGTCCACATCCCAGATTGTGCAACCCGCTTGTCGACCTACAAGTGCACCATGAAACACGACTTTTCCTTGTTCCTTATACTTCATAATATCTTCCATACCCTTTACCACAAGTTCCAACCATTCTTCGGCTGGGAGTGGGTAAGCTCCTTCTAGTTCGCAATTGACCAAATACAACATAGCTATCGCCTCCTTTCTTTTTAGCAGTTCGTTAAAAGATACGAGCGTCTTGAACCCTTAATCTATCTTGCCCCCCGAATCCACGTTTAAACCATGATTTACTGTACTACCGGTCCCCCTTTTTCTTAATCGGCGCGCAGCGCCCGCCAATATGAAGCTCAGCCGCTAAGGCAGCGGGCGACCAGACAGAAGATCAATCCGTATTCGTGGTGATTATGCCCTTGAGTTATTCCTGATCAGCCCGAAAGTAAGTTAACAAGTAAACACCGTCCCCTCGGGTACAACTTTCGTTAGAAGGCCCTTTTTGACTGTAAAATTGAACCGCTAAGCCCTTCACAGGGCACTTAAAATACGCTACTTTTTCATCGTCAATGGGTTACGTAGGTCCGGCCCTGATTATCTTCTACTTATTGCCAGCCGTAGCCGCGGGGGCCGTACGACTGGGCGATGTCGGGGCAGTAGCTGGAGGGGGGGGTGGACCATGAGGGCTGGAAGTTGACCCTGACGGTGGTGGGCTTCACGGCGGCGTTGAGCGGGTTTCCCCCGCACCGGGCCTCGATCCCGTCGCTCCACCCGTCGCCGTCGGAGTCGGCGCTGTTCAAGTCCGCGTCCGTCCCTACGGGGTTGTTGACGGGGTGGTAGGGGTTGTAGGCCGCATTGCCGTCGTGGTAGATCTCGTCGTAATCGGAGAGGCCGTCAGAGTCGCTGTCCTGCGCCTGGAGGTCCGCTGCGTACGTGACGACGAGTTGCGGCTTGTTCGTGTTCTCCCGCGAATGGAAGTCCGCGCCGCCCGATCCCCCGGGCAGGATGGCGAATGCGACCGCCCCGTTCCCCGCGACGCCGTCGATGACGTCCGCCTCAGACCAGGCGTTCTCGGAGTTCGCCGCGAGGGACGCCAGGACGGCGCCATTCTCGGAAAGCGGGTTGTTCCAGGTCGGGGAGGACTCTGTCCAGGAGGTGTCGGAGCAGGAGCGGATCTCTCCGGTGTCGCCCGCGTCGAAGCAGTAGAGGCGCAGGGTCGCGCTCTGCACCTGCCCCTGGACGCCGGAGACGCTGAACCGGATGTAGGTGTGGTACTGGTGGGACGAGGTGTCGAGCAGGAGCGCGGAGCTCGAGCCGTAGTTCGTGCCGGGGTTGAGGTCGTCGATATAGGTGTCAGCCGCGGGGGTGAAGGTGGTCGTGCCGTTGTACACTGTCGCGGCGCAGAAGTCCGGTGCGGACCAGTACGAGCCGTCGCGCACGCGGAGCTGGAAGACGTACGTGCCGGGGATGGCCGTCGTGAAGAACGGCTGGGACGTGCTCGCGCCGGAGATGGTCACCGTCGGGCCGGAGACCTGCGTCCACTCGTAGGTGAGGCCGGCACCCTCGGGGTCCACGCTCGCCGTCCCGTTGAGCGTGAGCGAGCCGGTCGTCCCCGCGACGTCGCTCCCCGCGTCGGCGAGGGGAGGCCGGTTTAACGGCGTCCCGCCAAAGGTGACGTAGTCGAGCCTGTTCCCGTCCAGGTCGAGCGCTTTGACGGCGACCGCGGCGGCGCCGACGTCGACGATTAAGTAGTGGTTGACCTGCGCCGATGATTCGAGGGTGCCCCCCGCCCAGGCGGAGTACGACCCCGTGTGCAGGCCGGCGCCCGCGCCGCCGCTCGTGATGTAGGTTACCCCGTCCACGGGGGCGTAGCGGCAGTAGAGGTGGTTATGGCCCCCGAAGGCGCAGGTCACGTCTTTGTCCCGGAAGACGGGGTGGAGGGACGTCTGGATGCTCGCGGCCTCGTCCGCGGTGTGTTCGCCCAGGGACCACGGCAGGAAGTGTATGATGGCGAACGTCCAGTCCGTGTCCACGTCGTTCCGGGCGTCGTCGAGGTCGGATTGTATCCAGTTGTACTGGGGGCCCGAGGTGTAGCCGGCGTTGTCCCAGAGCGCCATGGCGGCGACGTGGACGTTCCCGTAGTCGAAGGAGTACCACTTCTCGTCCGTCGAGCCGGACCCGGCGTAGGGGAAGTCGAAGTAGCCGTAGATGTACGCGTCGGAGGCGGCGGTGGTCCTGTCCTCGTGGTTCCCCAGCCCCACGTACATGGGGAGATGCGATAGCAGTGACTGGGCGGGCGGCCACATCTCGCTCCAGTCGCTGTAGTACCTGCCGTCCGTCACGACGTCGCCGCTGTTGAGGACGAAGGTCTGGTGGTGCGCGGGGTACTCGTCCATGTCCGCGCGGATCCTCTGCGCCACCGCTGACCATGTGGCGGTGTCAGTGCGGTTGTCCCCGGCGACGTAGAACCTGAAGCCGTGCGCCCCTGCGGGAGGGGCCGTCTTGAAGGTCGCATGGGCCGTCTGCGTTGCGCCCGACGTGACGCGGTAGTGGTAGATGGTGTCGGTGGAGAGGCCCGTGAGGCTGGCGGAGTAGACGGGGCGGCCGTTCACCCAGGTGAGTGTCGCTCCGGCGGTCCCGCCCCCGTAGGCCGTCGTCTTGCCGTAGGCGACAGACGGGGTGGAGGATTCCTGCTCGTCCGCCTCCCACGTGACGACGATGCTGCTCTGCGTCACGTTCTGGACCCAGGGGCCCTTGACGAAGTCGTCGGCGTGGGACACTCCCGCGACCGCCAATGCTGCTGCTGCCGTGATTGCTCTCGCCGTTCTCATTTCCAGCCGAAGTTGATCCCTTCGAAGAAAAAGGAGCCGTCGTCCGCGCGGTACCCGGCGGGGACTCCCGCGGCGCCGGGCTGGTAGTTTATCCGTATGGCGCCAGGGTCGTACTTGAAGGACTCCACGATTACCTCCTCCTCCAGCCCGTCTGAGGGCGTCGCCCCGTCGATCAGCCACAGGTTGATGCGGGTGCCCTCGCCGCCCGCCGGCGGCGTGTCGCCTCCGGCGTACTGCAGGGACTCGATCTCGTCGCCGGGATCGGGAGGGAGCGTGCTTCCCTGGAAGCTCGAGAAGAGGACGTTGCCTGCCTGCCAGGCGAAGCGGTGTGTCGAGTAATTCCCCTGTAGCGCCATGTCGAACCGATGCCGGTTGCCGGCGGTCCCCCACGGCTGCACGACGAACTGCGCGTTTTTCCCCGTCTCCTCTCCCCACCGGGAGAACTCGATGTCGATCTCCCGGTAGTTGTGCTGCGGGGCGTCGTCGTCCCAGGTGAAGAGCCCCAGGACGATCTTCCTGTCAAGCTGGTCCACCCGGCTTCCGAGGATGAAGGTGTAGGTCCCGTAGCCGAGCGTCTCGGTCGTGAAGACCTCCGTGGAGTACCATTTGCCGCTCCTGTAGACGATCTTTAGGTGGAGGCGGTCGCTTCCGTCGACCCAGACGTCCGCCGTGTTGTCGGAGAAGTAGTTCGGCCCGGGCCCCACGAGGCTCTCGCTCGCCTTCACCTTCCAGGTGTACCCGGAGAACGAGAGCGTCCGGTACGGTGGCCCCCTCTCCACGTACGTGTGCGCGAGCGCGTTCTGGTTGAGCTCGGCCGGCAGCGTCCCGCCGCCGCTCATCGTGGGCGGGGTGTAGCCGTTCTCCAGCAGGTAGGCCACGATCCTGGTCGCGTTCTGGTCATCCCCGCCGGTCGTGATGTCGCAGGTCCATCCACCGTCGCCCTGGATGGACGTCAGAGGGCTGCCGAAGTAGGGCTTTGTCCACCACCCCGAGACGTAGATGTAGACGGCGACCTTGTAGCCGGCCGGGTCGACCCCCGCCACCTGCCCCTGGAGGTCCTGAGAGCTCCCGTAGGGCGGCACGTATGTGAACGATACGGTGGCGGCGCGGCAGGGGGATCTCGTCAGAAGCAGCAAAAACACCACTGTCAAGAGTAGATCGCGCATGCTAATCCATCATTGTGCCCCATCGAGAGGATGAGGCACACATGGTGTACCACCATGTAGTACTTACTAAATTATGCCACGTACTCATGGAGAGTCAAGGAGAAATGTCCTTCCTTGTTCTCAACTGACGGTGAGTTGAGCGGAACCTCGACTTCCGGGGCGGCCCCGAAGGAGGCCGGCCCGGAAACAAGGGGGAAGTCCCGCGAAGCGGGATTGTTCCACGATCATGATAAATATCCCGTCGAGTTACTCCTGATCTACCCACAAGTAAGTTAACAAGTAAACACCGTCCCCTATTTCCCAGGCGCTAGCGAGGAACCCGTCGCCGCTTGCCAGAGATCTATGGATAATACCCGCTGGCAACGACGCCATAAGCATGACAGCAACCAGAACACAACAGTAAGGCATTTGTTTTTATCTGGTTTCCAGTTTTTTGCTTATAGCTTACAGCTTATCGCTTTTTCACTTCTTGTTTCTTTTCTTTGCGCCCTTTGCGCCTTTGCGGTTCATTTATTGTTTCTTTTTTTCTTCAGTGGTTATTTTTTTATTTAGTTCTTTTCTTCTTTTTCTTTCGTTTTTAATTTTTCACTATGGTTTTGCCTTTTGAATTAACTGGGTCTATAATGAAACAACCGTATTTTCTATGCTCCAATAGGTAAGCCAGTCAGAACAAGATAATAAAGTCACCCAAAATTACCATGAGCCGCCGTTACTATGCCGTAGCATGGGCTGTCATATTCCTAATCGCTTTTGCGTTACGGGCTCTGCCTATATTTGCCGGCCAGCCCTATATCAGTTACGTCGATGAGGGACATGTGCTTCACCGTGTAATAAACATGATCTCAGCAAGAACATGGGACCCTAATTGGTATAGATATCCCTCATTTGTTATGTACCTAATTATTATCGGGGCGTATATCTTTTCTACAATCTCCATGCTCATAGGATGCCATACCTTCGCTGATATCATGGCAAATAGTTTTGTCCCATCCGGGTACTACGACATCATTGAGCCTTCATCAATCATAATAGTTGGGCGCATGGTTGTCCTGTTGTTCAGTATTGGTATTGTCATTCTCGTTGCTGTAATTGCAAAGCGGCTTTCAGGGCATCCAGCTGGGATGATGGCCTCTCTGTTTGCCGCCACAGTGCCAGCCTTGGTAATTCGTAGTTCGATAGTAATCGTTGACACACCGGCTACTTTTTTTACTACAGCCTGTCTTTATTTTTCTCTGCGCATGCACGAAGACAACCGACGAAGTCCTTATGCGATAATTGCAGGTATTATGGCCGGTTTCGCTTTCTCATCAAAGTATCCAGCCGGGTCTGTCTATGTCGTAGTAGTCACTACGATTCTGATTAGAAACTGGTCGCTGCTCGAAAAAGGACATGCATTGTTATCTTCTGTCATTGGTCTAGTGCTTGGTGCATTGATAGCTATGCCTACTCTTTTATCAAGGTTTAATACAGTACTAATGGATATCCGGCTCCAAGCCAGCGTATACCGCCATAGCTCAACTCTACTCTCTTATTGGGACCAGGCGCTTAGCAAAGCAGAGCTTGGGCCAGTCTTTTTAATATTTGCCCTCATAGGAATTGGTATTTTATTTACACGGAGATTAACACGAACGGTTGCTATATCATGGATTGCGTTTGCAGTCGTGCTTATAGGATGGCTCACTCGATCAAGATATCAGCATTTCCGTAACCTCCTACCCCTGGTTCCAATCGGTTGCATCACAATTGGTATATTCTGGGGTAAGTTATTTGAGTTCTCGCGTCGCCTGCGCCCAGTGACAGTCGTCGTAGCTATTGGAGTTGTGGTTGCTATGACAATGGGCCCAGCCTACTCATATATTCAAAGACAACTGCGATTGGAGGATACTCGGGTACAATCAGTGAAGTGGATGGCTGAGAACGTTTCTCGCGAGGATAGGGTATTAATTATTGAAGAGCAAACGTTTCTCCCGAGTCATTTACAGCAACTCAAGTGTCACATCAATATTATACCTTTGTGGAAAACGCGAGAGTTTTTGAAACAAAATCAAGATATAGGATACGTAGTCACAGGCGAGTTTGATGTACCCCCCGTGGATAATAGCGGTAAGAGTGTAAACTTGGATGCCTGGAGTGAGTATCTAGAAGAGCTTGACATACAGATAAAGTTTGGTACCCGCCACACACCATCTTTGCTGATAACATGGCGAAGTAATGACCAATTGATTAAGATATTCAAAGTGCCCCAGCGATGAGCTTTATTGAGTTTCAGAATGGTCGTTTATTTTAGTTTTCTTCTTCGTGGTTCATTCTTTCTTCTTCTTCACGCTTCACGCTTCACGCTTCACGAGTTTTAGTCTTTCGTTTTGAATTTTCCACTATGGTTTTACCTTTTTCGCTTTGCATTTTGCCTTTTTAAGGCTTTCAACCGTGGTTAGGGTGTCCCCAGATTGCACGAAGAAGAAAAAGACAAAAACCAAAGGGAAATTATAGTATTGGAGGGGATTCACAATGCTAAAAGCAGAGGGGGAGCTTGAAAGAGAGCCTGATATAGAGCAAACTATATACTAAGAAATGATGCAGTGCCAAACAGGGACACCTTTTCCAACCCTCTCCCTTCCAGCAGATTGTAAATAAATAAACCCCATAATGATGTCAGGGGGAGAGCTCTTAAAGTAAAAGGGGAAGGAGTTGATTTGTTGACTTTAGCTGAAACTTAATCGCATTCCTACTATATTGTCAAATATTTAGTGTGATTCGAATCACACTTGATTACGAGCGGGTTTCCATGGATGATCCCACGCTTCCATTTGCAGGGGAGCACGTTAAAGCTATAGAGCGCACGGATACAACCCCTCACCCCATCCCTCTCCCCTTTCCATGGGGAGAGGGGGCATAAGTGGAGATAAGCCTCCCCATCGATTCAATTGGCAACCAGCTTATTTACCACCAAATGCATTAATTGTAAGACCAATCATTTCCGGGAAAGCCCCAGTATACCGATCGATGATCGACAATTGACGATTGAAGATTGAAGAAGAAACTTGAAACTGGAAATTTGAAACTTGGAAAAGCGGATGCAAGAAGTAGAAAACAAGATGCAGGATGCAAGATACAGGATAACTGCAAAATAACGAAACCAGAAAACAATAAAACTCAAAAACAAATTAAAGAAGGTCTCTCGCGAAGGACGCCCTTCGGCAGGCTCAGGACAGGCGCCGAGCGCGAAGAAAAACCGAAGAATAGGAAAAAGAAAACACTGCCGGCCGGCAGAGCTGCCGCAATGTTCTATTTTCATTTATAGGCAGCCGTTCCGAATGCTTTCGGGGCGCACCCTACCCCGGTCCCGGTGGGGCTCTCCGTCAATAACTGCCGGATCTTCGACCCTCCGGCGGGGTCTTACAACATCGTACTGCGTATTGTGTATTGCGTACCCCCCTCACCCCCCAGAAAACGGCGGGAGAGGGAAATTAAGCAACAGTGTAGCGAGCAACATTATTGAAAGGAAATCGGGAAAACGGGGGGGGTTCTATGGTATTATATCTGTTTTTGGGCCTCCTGTACGGAGGCGGGAATAAGGAGACAGATCATGGATATACGGGGCAAGAAGCTTCTCGTCATCGGCGGGGCCGGCCTTATCGGCTCTCACCTCGTTGAAGAGCTCCTCAAGGAGGATGTCGCCGAGGTGTGCGTCTACGACAACTTCTGCCGGGGGACCATGGAGAACCTCTCGGAGGCCCTCAAAGATAAAAGGTGCAATGTTTTTCCGCTCGGAGGCGACATCTGCCAGAGGGACATACTGGAAGAGGCCGTGAAGGGCAAGGACGGCGTATTCCTCCTTGCCGCTCTGTGGCTGCTCCACTGCCACGAGTACCCCGAGTCGGCTTTCGAAGTGAACGTCAGGGGATCTTTCAACGTCCTCCAGGCATGTGTCCGGCAAGGGGTGGAGAGGCTCGTCTTCAGCAGCTCGGCCAGCGTTTACGGGGACGCCGTCGTGGAGCCTATGAAGGAAGACCACCCATACAACAACTGGACGTTCTACGGCGCCAACAAAATCGCCGTTGAGCACATGTTCAAGGCCCTCCACAACCGCTACGGCCTGAACGGCGTCTGCCTGCGCTACATGAACGTCTACGGGCCCCGCCAGGATTACCGGGGGACCTACATAGCGGTGATGATGAAGATACTGGACCGGATCGACAGGAACGAGCAGCCCGTCGTCCACGGAGACGGCTCGCAGGCATACGACTTCATCTACGTAAAGGACGTGGCGCGGGCGAACGTCTGCGCGATGAAGGCAGAAGTCCCCTTCGGCTTCTACAACGTCGGGAGGGGCATAAAGACGTCGATCAGTGAGCTGGCGGACCTCCTCCTCAGGCAGGCGGGCCGGAAGGACCTGGGGATAAGGTACAAGCCCGGCGGGACCACCTTCGTCACGAACAGGGTCGGCTGCCCCGAGGCGGCGAAACGGGACCTCGGCTTCGAGTGGACGGTTGACCTCGAGGAGGGGATGAAGAATTTGATCGAGTGGCGTAACTCGCATAAGAAGGCCGTTGAGGCCAGGCGGAAGGCGGCGGGGGTAGAATAGAAGATGAATGACCAATGTTCAATGAAGAGACTGAAGACCAAAGACAATAGACCATAGACAAAAAAAGAAAAAGTTATGAGCGATAAGAAAAGAAAGGTTCCCATCACGAAGCCATGCTTCGGGGAAGAGGAGACGCGGGCTGTCCGGGAGGTCCTCCGGTCGGGCTGGATCGTCCAGGGGCCGCAGGTACTCGAGTTCGAGCGACTGGTGGCGGCGTACACCGGCGCGCAGTTCGCCATCGCCGCATCATCATGCACGTCGGCGCTCCACCTCGCCCTCCTGGCCGCCGGAATAGGACCCGGCGACGAGGTCATCGTCCCCTCGTTCACCTTCATAGCCACGGCCAACGCCGTCGAGTACACGGGCGCCCGGGCCGTCTTCTGCGACATAGACCTCGACACTTTCAACATGGACCCCGGGCTCATGGAGAGCAAGATAACGGAGAAGACGAGGGCAATAATCCCGGTCCACCTCTTCGGCCTGTGCGCGGACATGGAGAGGATAATGGAGATAACGGAGCGCCGCGGCCTGCTGATACTGGAGGACGCCGCCTGCGCCCTCGGCGCGCGCATAGGGGACAGGCACGCCGGCACCTTCGGCGCCGCAGGGTCCTTCAGCTTCCACCCCAGGAAGTCCATAACGACAGGCGAGGGTGGGATGATCACCACGAACAAGGAGGAGGTCGCCGCCGCCTGCCGGTCACTCCGCGACCACGGCGCGTCGAAGTCGGACCTGGAGCGGCACGAAAAGGGAGGAAGCCTCCTCCCCGACTACAACATTATCGGGTTTAATTTCAGGATGACAGACATCCAGGGAGCCATCGGGGTCACTCAGATGGCCAGGTTCAGCGATATCCTGCGCAGGAGAAGGGAGGGGGCCCGTAATTACAACGAGATCCTCCGGCACGTCTCATGGCTCAGGACCCCGCCCGTACCGGACGGGTACATGCACAGCTACCAGTCCTACGTCTGCCTTATCAGAAAGGATGCATTCGGCGGAAGCCTCGAGAAGGCGAACCTCTTCCGGAACCGCCTCATGGCGGAGCTCGAGGAGTGCGGCATCGCGACGCGCCAGGGAACGCACGCCGTTCACACCCTCGGCTACTACCGGGACAGGTACTCCATCGGCGAGAACGACTGCCCCCGTTCCCTCGAAGCCGACCGCCTCTCGATGACTATCCCCCTCTTCGCCCAGATGACGGACGAGGACCGCCCATACGTCGCGGAAAAGATCGTGGCCATCGGGGAGAGGCTGCTATGTGCGGAATAGCGGGCGTATTGAATCTCGACGGGGGGACCGTATCGCTCGGCCTCCTCAAGGAGATGACCGACATCCAGAAGCACCGGGGGCCTGACGGCGAGGGTCAATGGGCGGAAGGCCCCGTCGGCCTCGGCCACAGGCGGCTCGCCATAATAGACCTCACCGAAGCGGCCAGCCAGCCCATGGCCAGCGACGACGGCTCCATCCGCATCACCTACAGCGGCGAGGTCTTCAACTTCATGGAGATCAGGTCGAAGCTGGAGAAAAAGGGCTACTCCTTCAGGTCCAGGTCCGACGCCGAGGTCGTCCTGAAGGCTTACCAGGAGTGGGGCATCGAGTCGCTCCTCAAGTTCAACGGCATGTTCGCCTTCGCCGTATGGGACGGGCGCAGGGGCGAGCTCCTCCTCGCCCGGGACAGGTTCGGCATCAAGCCGCTCTACTACTTCCTGGGCGACGGGGTGCTGGTCTTCGCCTCCGAGATAAAGGCGATATTGAAGCATCCCTCCGTGCGGGCGAAGGTCCACCTCCCCGCGCTCCTGGAGTACTTCACGTTCCAGAACATATTCACCGATAAAACCCTCTTCGAGGGGATAAAGCTCCTCCCCCCCGCGACGTATATGAAGTTAGCTCCGGGAAAGAGCGACTTCGTCGAGGAGAAGAGGTACTGGGACTACTCGTTCAGGACACCCGACGCGCCCCTTGCGGAGGAGGAGTACGTCGAGGAGCTCGACAGGCTCTTCCGCCAGGCCGTGGAAAGGCAGCTTGTCAGCGACGTCCCCGTCGGCTCGTACCTCAGCGGAGGCATGGACTCGGCCTCCATAACGGCCATCGCCGCCGGGCGCATACCGTACCTCGCCACCTTCACGACGGGCTTCGACATGTCCTCGGCATCGGGCATGGAGATGGGATGCGACGAGAGAGTGAAGGCGGAGTTCCTCTCCAACATGTTCAAGACCGAGCACTACGAGGCGATCCTCAAGGCGGGCGACATGGAGCGGGTCATGGAGCCGCTGATATGGCACCTCGAGGACCTCAGGGTCGGCCAGTGCTATCCGAACTTCTACGTGGCGCGCCTGGCGAGCAAGTTCGTCAAGGTCGTCCTCTCCGGCGCAGGGGGCGACGAGCTCTTCGCCGGCTACCCCTGGAGGTACTACAGGGCGCTCGTCAACGAGGACATGGACGAGTACGTCGAGAAATACTACAGGTTCTGGCAGAGGCTCGTCCCGAACAGGTTTCTCCCCGAGCTCTTCAGGCCGGATGTCTGGCGGGAGGTAAAGGACATATGGACGATCGATATCTTCAGAGGCATCGTGAAGGACAACCGCTTCCCGATATCGAGGCCGGAGGAGTACGTCAACCGGTCGCTCTATTTCGAGATCAAGACCTTCCTCCACGGGCTCTTCATCGTCGAGGACAAGCTTTCCATGGCCCACGGCCTGGAGACCAGGGTCCCCTTCATGGACAACGACCTGGTCGACTTCGCCATGCAGGTCCCCGTGAAGATGAAGCTTGAAAACCTCGAGGAGACGATCCGCATAAACGAGAACGAGATCGGGCCGAAGGTGGAAAAATACTTCAGGAAGACGCGTGACGGAAAGACGATCCTGCGGAAGGTCATGGGCCGCTACGTGCCCGCCAGCATAACCGGCCAGGTCAAGCAGGGGTTCTCGGCGCCCGACGCGAGCTGGTTCAAGGGAGAGAGCGTGGACTACATCAGGAGCCTCCTCCTTGACGAGGGCGCGCGAATCTACGACTTCCTTCAGCCGGGCCTCGTCCGCAAGATGGTCGAGGAGCACGCCGCGGGAACCAGGAACCACCGGCTCTTCATATGGTCGCTCCTGAGTTTCGAGTGGTGGCTCAGGACGTTCATCTAAAATTTTTCTCCGAAAAATTTTATGACAGCGCCGCTGAATGACGCATACAGGAATTTTTTCAGGCACCTCTCGGACCGGGACAGGTACCGCGTTCACACCGTCCACGGCTTCTACGTCCTCAAGAAAGGAGCGCCCGACCGCGACAGGGTGAACGTGGTCCTTCGCGTCGACGTCGACTCCTGCCTCCACCTGACCGTTCCCCTCGCGGAGGAGATGAAGAAGCTGGGGCTGCAGGCGAGCTTCTACTTCCTCACGAACCCCGGGCGCCACTACCGGCTCTGGGGGAGCGGTGTGCCGGGAAGGGTGCGCGAGCTGGGGCACGAGGTGGGCCTGCACACCGACCATTACTACGAGCAGGCGGCATTCGGAAAAGACGGCCTGGGCGAGCTTAAAGGCGATATCCGAAAGCTCTCCGAGGAGGCGGGCGAGGAGATAAAGGGAATGGTTTATCACGGCCACGTCGAGATCGACCGGATGGGCGCGCTCAACTGGGACCTCTACAAGGACCTCTCCCCCGCCGAGCTGGGCCTGGCATACCACGACGGCCCGGACGGCCCATACGCCACACCGGGCTACCCAGTCTGGGTCCCGCGGTGCGACTGCAACCTCTCCGATTTCATGGGGATCCCCGACTCGCAGGGATGGACCTACCTGCCGTCGTGGCCGGTCGAGAACCTGGAACGCCTGAAGCCGGGCGACGTCTGCCACGTCACCATCCACACGATGAAAGCTTTCGACTACTGGGTCGACTGGGACGGCGGCTTCGGCGAGAGGCCCATGAAGAGGGAGAATACGGCCGTCTTCATCCTCAAGAAAGCGCGGATCTATTTCTTCTTCAAGCTCCTTCCCGCCATCGTCCGGCTGGTCCGCCGCGCCTTCTCGGCCTCCGTCCTTGTCCTCTCCTACATCGTGATGTACGGCGGGGCGCTGTTCTTGAGGAAGCGGCCCGGCGAGGAGGAGCCGGACACGACGCTCGAGACGGAAAAAGAGTGGATGTACGGAACAAGTATCGACTACTGGCACGGCAGGCTCCGGGACATGGGCGTACTGAAGAAGGGCGCCGCCGTCCTGGAGGTTGGCTCAGGCTTCGGCCAGTGGCTGATCGCCTTCGCGCGAGACGCCGGAGATGCAGTCGGAATAGAGCCGGACCCGGGCATAAGGGCCGACTCGCTCGACAAGATACGGGAGTCCGGCCTGGAAGAACGGATATCCATACTGAACGCAGCCGCCGAGCACCTCCCCTTCCCGGACGGGCGCTTCGACACCGTCCTCTGCCTGGGCGTCTTCCAGTTCACGCGCCAGGACCAAGCCATGAAGGAGATGGCGCGCGTCCTAAAACCCGGCGGCGCGCTCGCCCTGGCGGCAAACGGCATCGGCACCTTCCTCATGCACGTGGCCAACGGCGTCAGGTTCAGGTCAATAGAGAAGACCTGTTACGGGCTCTCCGGGTGCATGGCAACGGTCCTGAAGTGGCTAATCGGCCGCGACCTCGGCTTCACTACGGCGATCAGCGTCGCCGAGATGAAGCGACGCTTCGGTAAGGCGGGGCTCGGCATGAAGAGCGTGCGCCCGTGGCTCTCCCTGGAGACCCGCCCCCTGAAACAGTTCGGCCTGGTCGTCAACTACCTCTTCATCGCGGAGAAGGACTGAATGCATTTCTCGATCAAGAACCTGGTCAAGTCGTCCGCCGTGTATTCCATAGGCCAGTGGGCCACCATCTTTCTCGGCGTCATCCTCATCCCCGTCTACACGAGGATCTTCTCGCCGGGCGATTACGGCGTCATCGACCTCATCGGCACGACAACGCTCTTCCTGGTCATGGCGCTCCAGCTCGGCATGGACGACGCCGTAACGCGCTTCTTCTGCGACACGGAATCGGAAGAGGAGAAGGCGCGCATCGCCACAGCGGCAGCGGCCTTCAAGCTCCTCACCTACATCCCCGTTCTCTGCGCGGGCATACTCCTGTCGAAAGAGATAAGCTCCCTCATCTTCGGCACCGCGGCCCACGCTCGGCTGATCGCGTGGAGCCTGGCGACCGTCTTCACCACGGGCTTCTACGTTCTCTTCCTTCACCTGTTGCGGTGCAGGTTCAAGACCGTCTCCTTCGCCGTTGTGAGCTCCCTCCAGTTCCTCGCCCAGCTTCTCATGACGGTTTATTTCGTCGTGTGTCTCCGCACGGGCATCGTGGGGATATACTGGGCGTCCATCATCAGCATGGGCCCGTTCGCCATCCTTCTCCTGTTCCTCAACGGGAGCTACATGAAGGCCCGGCTCAACGGATCGCTGCTGAAAACCATGTTCCTCTTCGGGATACCGACCGTCCCGTCGTCGATAGCTTACTGGTTCATGCAGAACCTCGATAAGTACTTCATAAACTACTACAGGGACATCGACGAGGTCGGTGTGTACGGCATCGGTTACAAGGCCGGCATGGTCCTGCTCATGGTGACGGCAGGATTCAACATGGCGTGGGGCCCCTATGTCTACTCTTCCTTCAACAAGCCGGGCGCGCGCCAGACCATGGCGCGCACTCTCAACTACTACAACAGCATCATGACCACTGTCGCCGTGGGCATAGCACTCTTCGCCGTCGAGCTGATACAAATCTTCACCACGCCTCAATACTACGGCGCCGCAAGGGTCGTCGGGATAGTCGTCTTCGGCCTCCTCATATACCAGGTCACCGACTATTTCTGCGTCGGCATCGGCATAGCAAAGAAGATGCATATCAGGATGTGGAGCGGCTTAATCGCGGTGGCAACAAACTGCCTCCTGAACTGGCTCCTCATCCCCCCCTACGGCATGGTCGGGGCCGCGTGGGCGACGCTCATATCCTACGCCGTCTACGGAGCGATCGTCATGATCGGCTCCGAGGTCAGCTTCCACATACCTTACGCCTACATGCCCAACCTCGTCCTGTGGCTGATAGGGGGCGGAATAGTCGCCCTGGAGAGGCTATGGCTGAGCGGCCTTCCCGTCTCACCGGCGACAATCGGGCTCAAGGCGGTCCTCCTCGTCGCGTTTTTCCTCTTAACTTTCGGCCTCAAGCTGATACCATCGTATGTCATCCGTGCAGCTGTCGATGCTATTAAGGGCCGCGACAGGAAGAGCGGGCCCCGGAAATAAAACAAATTGCGGGAAGTTCCCGAGCCAACAATCACTTAAAGAGACTGAAGACCAAAGACAATAGACAAAAAAAGAAAACAGAGGGCAGAAAATAAGAGAATATGGAAATAGGGATAAGGGATTTTGAGTATTAAAAACGTTATCATACTGCTGGTCGACGCACTGCGCTTCGACTGCATAGGGGCCGAGAAGGACAAGCGATACCTCGCGAGATACGGCCTGGAAGGGCTCGTCAACACGCCGACGATCGACCGCTTCGCGGAGAACGGGACGCTCTTCTCACAGGCCATAAGCACCGCGCCGGACACTCCCCCCGCTCACGCCAGCCTCTTCACCGGCCTCTACCCCCCGCGGCACGGCATACGGTCCTTCTTCCACAGGCGGCTGCCGGTAAAGGCGCGGACAATCTTCGAGATACTCTCCGAAAAGGGGTTCGAGTCCTACTGCATCGCCGACAAATTCATGTTCAGGGACTTCCTCGCCATCTCCCGCGGCTGCACCCACAACATAGACCACGGGGACAGCGACGTGAAGCTCTTCAACCTCCTGGAGAAAAGCAGGAGCGGGAAAAATTTCATCTTCGTCCGGTTCCTCGACATCCACTACCCGTACTTCATCACCGACAGCCCCGTGGACGACGGGCACCTCGATATGTCCCGCCAGGCGCTGGAGGAGGTCTCAAGGAAGTTCTCCCTCGAGCTGCCCAACGACCTCGGGAGAGAAGGCGGCGCTGACGCGGAGGCCCACATAGAGAACTGGAACAGCCTCAAGGGCTTTCTCAACGGCAAGGAGTGCATCACGGAGGTCCTCTTCCCCCTCTACGTAAGAAACATCAACTACTTCGACGGCGCGAGGCTGAAGAGCTTCATCGACAACCTGGGGCAAAGCGGCCTGCTCGACGACAGCCTCCTCGTCATCACATCCGATCACGGCGAGGCCAAGATACCCGCATCGAAGGTCGAAGACGGCACTGTCCGCTTCGACCACTGCTACGCCAACATAGACAACATGGTCAGGACCCCCCTCATCCTCCACGCTCCGGGCGTCATACCGGAGGGAAAGGTAATACCCGGAGAGGTAAGCATAATCGACATCCTCCCGACAATCCTAGATGTCCTGGAGATAGAAAAAGATGAGGGTGACGGCTCGTACGGGATACAGGGGACGAGCCTGCTTCCCCTCATCCGGGGAGAGAAGGATGAAGGCTCTATCCCCTACTCCGAGCACGGCTGGTGGAACGACGGCACACTGGGAGACGCCGAGAAGTTCAAGGAGATGTGCTACAGCGGCGGAAGGCTCCTGAGCTACACGCCCATCTACCGGCAGCGGAGCGTGAGGAAGTTCCCCTTCAGGTACGTGGAGAAGGGCGAGGAGCTCCAGCCGGACGACTGGGAGCAACCGGACGAGGAGTTCGTCCGGCGCCTCTTCAGGAAGGTAATAGCCGATTGGGACACAAAGCACGAGGACGAGGTCAGGCGTTTGACCGGGGAACTCGGTGCGGGAACGGTAACGAGGAAAGAGCTCTTCGAGCGCTTCATGGGCGCGGCAAAGGCGAAATCGAGATGCGCCCTCTACGACCTGGGGCGCGACCCCGGCGAGTCGGTCAACCTGCTCCTCCTCGACCCCGAAGGCTACGGCAGCCGGAGAGAGGAATTGAAATCCATGATGGACGGGATAACGGCCGTCACGGTGGAGGAAGAAGAGGCGGTAGAAGGGCAGGGTGCCGGGATGGACGCAGAGGAGATCGAGCGCCTCAAGCAGAACCTCCGGAACCTGGGCTATCTATAGGCGCCGTAATCGCGGAGGTGCAGCAATTTCCTTCTCCCCCTTGAGGGGGAGAAGGTTAGGATGAGGGGGTGTTAGAGGCAGTTTCTGTTTTCTCGTTGCTGGTTTCTTGCAGATTCCTGAGAGACAATAGTAGAAATAATAGACCAGAAACTAGAAACTATTAACCAGTAACCGTCTTTAACCCCTCACCCTGGCCCTCTCCCCTTAGAGAGGGGAAAGGGTAAGAGCATCTCTCTGTGGGAGAACATGTATGCAGAATGACGGAGAGCCGATGAAGAAGGGGAAGCCGCGGATATTCGTCGGCATAAACGAGATAACCGACTTCACGCTAAACCTCTCCAGGGGGATCCGCGAGCTGGGGTTCCCGGTAACGAACGCCGTCCTGGAACCCAACACGCCCATCGTGGAAACAGGGGTCCGGCCGGACCGTTACATCAAGAGGGGCGGAAACAAGTACTCCCACTTCATCCACAGGACGGCGGAATTTATCCGCGCCGCACCCTTCCACGACATCTTCGTCTTCATCTTCGCGGAGTCATTCCTGCCCAGCGCGCTCCTGACGTCGGGCAGCGCCGCCGTCAGGTGGCTGGCCTACCGGGACCTCCCGCTCCTCAGGGCCATGGGCAAGAAGATAGTCATAGTGGCCAACGGCTGCGACGTGAGGCACTACTCGGCCACCGAGAAACAGGCGCGGGAAGACGGCTTCAAATACCACGTCTGTATAGACTGCGACCACAGGGACCATTGTTCTCTCGCACTGAACAGTAAGAAGGTCGAAATAGTCGAGCGGTACGCCGACAGCATATTCACCAACCCGGTAGTGGGCGGCCTCTTCAAAAGGCGGTTCTTCAATATCCTCCCCCCCATAGACCTCTCCACGGTAAGCTACACCTTCAACGCAACGGACAACCCCCTCGTCATCCACGCGCCGACGAACAGGTCGAGGAAGGGGACCAAATACATCATCGAGGCGGCAGGGAGGCTCGAGAAGGAGGGCCACCGTTTCAGGTTCTTCCTCTGCGAGAACATGACAAGCAAGGAGACGAGGAAGACGCTCGGGGAGTCCGAGATCGTCGTGGACCAGCTCCTCTCCCGGGGGCAGGGCCTCTTCGCGGTGGAGGCGATGGCCAGCGGAAACGCTGTCCTGAACCACGCCACACCGGGCCTCTACGGCTACACGGCGGAACTGCCCGTCGTCACGAGCGACCCGGACACGGTCTACGAAAACCTCAAGATGGTGCTGGAGGACACCGGCCTGCGGGAGGAGAGGGCCCGGCGCGGTCGGGCCTACGTGGAGAAGTACCACGATCATGTCGCAGTGGCCGGCAAGATGCTCGCGGATATGGGAGTGCTCCATTAAAACTTTTTTAATGACACGCGCACATAAAGCATCCACCGGCCTGACCTCCCTGCTGGGGTTCATTTTCTTTTTCTCGGGATTTGCAGCCCTGATTTACCAGGTGGTATGGCAGCGCCTCCTCACCGTGCACTACGGCGTCGGGGCCGTCTCAATCACCATAATCATCAGCATCTACATGTTCGGCCTGGGCGCCGGGAGCCTTCTCGGGGGATTCCTCGCGGAACGGGTAAAGAACAGAATCACCCTCTACTTCGTCGTGGAGCTGCTGATAGGCTGTTTCGGCCTGGTCAGCCTCCCCTTTCTTCATTTCCTCGGGCGGCACACCGCGGGATCGAACTACATGATCTCGTTCCTCTACATGTCGCTCTTCCTGTGCCTGCCGACGATCCTGATGGGCATCACGCTTCCCCTGCTCACCAAGATATACAGCCCCCTCATAGGCGACTTCCTCGGAAGCGTCAGCTTTCTCTACTTCATCAATACCCTCGGCGCCGCCCTGGGAGCGGTCTGCGCGAGCTACGGGCTCATCTCCTTTTTCGGACTCGACACATCGCTCTATGCCGCCTGCGTGATTAACCTTCTCCTGGCGGGGCTCATATTCATCGCGCGGTACATGCCGGCAGCTCCCCGGCGGGAAGAGCACGCCGCCACGGGGGCGAGCATGGCAGGGGCCCTCGGCAGGCTCGCCTACCCGGTGGTCCTCGTCACGGGCTTCCTGGCTATCGGTTACGAGATCGTGTGGTTCCGCGTGGTGGGGGTCCTCGTGAAGGCCTCGCCATACGCCTTCTCCACCGTCCTCTCCATCTACCTTCTCGGCATAGCCCTGGGCAGCATCGGCGTGAGCAGGTACCTCCGGCGCAGAGAGGGCATCGACCGTAAGGGGCTCTTCTTCTTCCTCCAGTTTCTCATCGGCATGTACGTCATAATCAGCGTGGCAGCCTATTACTACCTGACGAAGTACACGCCCCTCGGGATATTCTCCCTCTTCTCCTTCTCCGAGGACCTCCATCCCCGCCTCGTGATCCCCGCCATCGGCTCGATAAAGCCTCTCCTGTACGATATCTACACGCTGACCGACGTCTTTCTATGGCCCGCGCTTTTCGTGTTCGTCCCCACCATCCTCATGGGGGCGAGCTTCCCGCTCATATCTTTCCTCGCCCTGACGGAGGAGGACAAGGAGGGGAGTACTGTCGGCACGGTTTATTTCTTCAACATCGTCGGAAACGTCTTGGGAGGCATCGTCACGGGCTTTCTCATCCTGCCGTTTATCGGCACGGAGACGACACTGCTCCTTTTCGCCCTCGTCAATATCTCCCTGCTGCTTTTCGCCTCGGGGTTCGCCAACAAGGTCCGCAGGACCGCGGCCACGGCCGCCCTGGCGGCGGCGGCCATACTGTTTTTCCCGAGGGGGGGGCAGCTATACAGGGCGATGCATTTCGCCCCCGCCGTCGTCGGCGAAGGCTACAATATCTATTTCGAAGAGGGAATCGACGGGATAGTGCTCACGTATCAAAACGGCGAGGTGGTGAAGAACTACATAAGCGGCCTGGGACACGGGGGGCGGCCGGGGTACTGGTTCTATTACCAGGCGATAGAGGCGGCGAGCTACGCGCCGAAAACAGGGAACGTCCTGATCATAGGGTACGGCGCGGGCACGATCACGGAGGCGATCCTCAACATGGACGACGCTGAAAAAGTGACGGTCGTCGAGCTGAGCGACACGCTGATGAACAACCTTACGAAGATGGAGCTGTTCGAGGACATGGTCTCCGACCCCAGGCTGCGCCTCGTCATCGACGACGGGCGGAGATTTCTCCTGAGGACGGACGAGAAGTTCGACCTCATACTGATGGACCCCCTCAGGACGACAACGGCCTACAGCAACAATATCTATTCCCGGGAGTTCTTCGAGCTCGCGGAAGAGCACCTCAAGCCGGGCGGCGTCTTCCTGGTGTACACCGAGGAGCTCCGCGTCATGCCCAAGACGGTCCTCTCGGTATTCGATTACGTCCGGTGGTACTATCCTTTCTGCGTGGCATCGAACGAGCCCCTGAAGAGGAACGACAGAAAGAGGTCGGAGCACCTCGGGCATTACACCCCGCGGGAGCGCGCGCTTATTCTGCAGGAGGAAGAGTACCTGGGCGACGAATCCACCATCGAGAAGATGACGAAGGGCTATCCCGTAAACCGTGACCGGAAGCCAGTCTGCGAGTACTACCTCGGCCTGAAAGTGAAGGAGAAGCTCGACCCTGGCCTATCGCCGTCAAAGCGCTAAACAGGCCCCGGCCCCCATTCCGGTGCAAAGCGCGGAGGTGCAACAATGAATGACAACCAAGTGGTGTTTTTATGGGAGTTTCCCCGTTTTTTCAAAAAGTGCCTTTCTCATTGAAAAACATGTTTGCGATAAGAGAGAAATGAAAAAACAATTTCCTTCTCCCCCTTGAGGGGGAGAAGGTTAGGATGAGGGGGTGTTAAAAGCAGTTGCTGGTTTCTTGCAGATTCCTGAGAGACAATACTAGAAATAATAGACCAGAAACTATTAACCAGTAACCGTCTTCAACCCCTCACCCTTCCCTCTCCCCTTACAAAGGGGAGAGGGTATTTGGTAGGTACAAACCGGGTTGACAGGTAACAGATTAAACCGGGTTGATAGGTAACACTTACAATCAGCTCATGGAGGTGCTCCATGGGTTGGGAAATGGTGTTACCAATGGAAGATTGGTAAACCGACTTTTCCATTTGTTCGAATTTTCTACAGCTTCAAGGCCAAGTGATTGCGCATATCGAGCCTTAGAAAACGGGGAAAGCCCTGGTGCTCTTACTCTCAATCAGATGCCCCCGGGCAAGAACGAGTACGAGCAGGATTAAGAGTACGATTACGAGCCGGTACAGGCACCGGCGATGTCCGACAGCTTGTGCGTGGGAATATTATTTTCCCTTACGCGGTCAAGCAGCCGCCCGAGGAAAACACGGGTCCCGTTGCCCGACGATTCCGGGTTGCTGAACCCCCGGAGCTTTTCCGCATACTTCAGGTGCGGCTTCGCCTCCCTGTAGCGCTCCAGCTTTTCCGTGTTTAAAAATATATGCACGGGGTGAAAATTGAATATTTTCAAGCCCGGCCTGTCCATGCCCAGAACGTCCGGCGTCCATGGATCGCCGTAAAGCATGTGGCCGCCGTCCTCCCAGAAATAAGGGATCCTGATCAAGCCGTTCCAGTTAACGAACGGCCGCAGCCCCTCCTGCTTAGGCAGGTAGAGGTTGCAGTCGTACTTCAGGCCGCTATCGACGAACATGTCCAGGATATGCGAGCTCTGGAAGAGGGAATGGCTCCTGACGCCCCGGGCGCCTGGGAAAAGTCTCAGCAGCCTCTCAATTTCGCGGCCGGCGCCCTCGACGGCATCGAACCGGGGGTGTATGCCCACCTCGAAAAGCTCCTCGTCTAAATTCCGTAGCGCGGGTGTTTCATGCGTGGCGAAAACGGTCACCTTGACACCACGTTCCCGGAAGATATCCAGGGCGAAAGCGATCACCTCATCGCCCGCCCAGTCTATGTCCATGGTTACAGCTATCATCCGAACACCTGTTAAATAAGTTTTATGAGTCCAATGAGTTATATGAGTTTAATGAGTTGAGCCATTAGATTTAAGCTCCGAGTGGGGCAGGGCGTAAAACCACCTGTACTCCTCGCCCAGCTCCGCCGGCGATAAATCCAGGATGTGGCCGATGTCGCCGTGCTTCCGGATAATATAACGGTATGGATAATCCGCAGCCCCCCACTTCCTCTTGAAACGATAGAGCGCTTCCTGCGTGGGCCACGTGCCGCCGAAGTTCCAGTAGCCGCAGCCCCTCTCTATCGCGTCGGCCATGCCGCTGTAAATCAGGAGAGGGCCGACCTGGAGGCTCCGGAACTCGACCCTGGTGGCGGGCGTGAAGTACTCGACCACCCCGTTATAATAAAAGAGGAGGAGGGCGGAAACTACCGCCCCGTCTTTTTTTGCTGTATAGATGCTGAAATCCTCATCGGGCTCGAAGTGCTTGAAAATCTTCTCGAAGAAAGACGGCGGCTTGACTACCCCCCCCTTGGCGGAGATATTCTCCCGGTGGATCGATACCAGCTCCCCCATGCTCTCCGCCGTCGTCGATGGGAAGACGTCCACGCCGGCAGACAGCGCCCTCTTCACGTTACGGCGCCCGGAGCTCTCGAAGAGAGAGAGCAGCTTCTCCCCGGCCCCGTCTTCTTTACCGGGCAGGCTGACTATCTGGCATGTCCTTGTGTCGCCGAAATCGGGCGTCATCTCCCCGTAAAACGCGCTCTCCTTATCGAAGGGGGAAGTTATGATCGTGGAGAGGACGCAGCCGTTGTCCCTTGCCAGCTCGTCGAAACCGCCGAGAAGTTTCTCCCTCACCTCCTGCTGAAGCTCCCCCGGCAGCTCCCCGTCCACCAGGACCCCCCCTATGCTGCCGAAGAACGGGAGCGAGTTCAGGATATTACCCAGCCTGTCGTTCTCCTTCAAGAAGGAGGGCAGCGCACCGGCGATTTTTCCATCGCGCTTCGCGACCAGGTAAAGGGGGCGAGCATCATCCATGAAATCGTCCAGCAGGTCCCTGTACTTCAGGCTGTGGTAGAACATGCCCGCGCCGCTCTTCTTCACCAGCTCCTCGTACTCCTTCGAGTCGCCCTCTACCAGCAGATTGACGTCGATCAATTTATCGCGGCTCCTCCCCATCAGGCTCCGTCAACAGATCGACATAAGCGGTAAACACGTTCTTCGGCCTGTATATCGAGTCGCCCTTGTATACGTACACCATGTACTCGTAGGGCATATAGTCGTGCCGGACGGCGACCCGTTTGCTGAGATTCTTGCAGAAACCGAAGATATCCTCGGGCGGCGGGTGGAAGCCCCTCTCGTGCTTGAAATCCACGTAGCTCGTCTGAAAATCAATTCCCACGCCTTCTGTTGAAACGGCGAACATCTTCGCAATCATTTTCCGGACGTACGCATCCTGCTCATCGGCGGAATCGAAGATCATCTCGTTAAAGACCCCGCACGCAAATACGTAGTCGAACTCCCCGTCGAGCTCATCCTCGAACAGGTCGAGGAGCCGCACATCTATACCCGGGTATTTTTCACGCGCGACATCGAGGTACTCCGGCACGATGTCGATGCCCGTGTACTTGCCCTTCCAGCCCTGTTCCAGCAGGTAGCCGTAAAGATCGGCGAAACCGCACCCCACTTCCAGGATGGAGCGGTTCCGCATATCTCCGATCCGTGACAGCATGAAAAACCGTAAGTTCTGCCGCCCCGCGCCGGACCATGTCAGGGCCCGGGGGCTGTACCCATACCGCCTGAAAGCATCCTGCATCTTCCGGATGTACTTCTTTTTTAAAACTCCATACGCGTCTTTCACGCACGCTTCTCCCTACCCTTTATTATGGTTCTCTTCCATAAATTCCAATAACCCCTGCCTGCCGGCAGGGGTTATTGGAATTTATTTGTGATTCAGTCCTTACGCTCCCGGGGAGGGCTACAGCTCATGTCCCTCCAGCCCCGTATTGCAGACAGGGTTCTGCTCGATGCTCTGTATGGTATAGAAACCCCCGGCCGGCTCGTCCGGAATCCTGCCGCCCCTTATGTAGATGCCAATGTCCTCTTCGCCAGGAACCGTTATCAACGGCACAGTATTCTCGATGGAATATTGATACTTGGCTTCCTGTATCAGCCTGAGATTGTTGACGCACTTATTCATCCACGTCCTGTCCCGGACGCGAAAGATCTCCGGAACGGCCAGCGTGGCCAGCAGACCTATGATCGCCACGACGATCATGATCTCCGTGAGCGTGAAGCCGCCCGACCCGGCCCGGGAGGAAGATCTCGAATTTCCGTAACCGCATTCCATGTTAAACGCGCAGTCTCCCGCTACATCTAAATTCAGGAACTCCAGGCCCTGACTCCACAGCCTGGTTTACGTCAAGCTACATATAATTTACCTCCCCGGACCGCCAAAGTCAACGAAGTCATGTATTTTTACGGGACAACGGACCCTCGATTCCGGAGGCAATGCAGCTGCCGTCTTGTTTTTTTTCTATGAAAGTCCGGGGGTTTTCCATTATTGTTACTACCCCCCAATTCGGATTCGGAACAACAGGGGCTTGAAAAACAGCGCCATTTGAAGGAGCAGCCATGGAAAAATCGATAACCCGCTTGAAGCTCACTATAGACACGCCGGAGAAGAAACGACTCCACGAAGAGATATCCGTCCGGCCGACACTTATCTCCCCTTACAAGAAGCTGGCAAAGCTGATGATCGATGACCGGGACTGCGAGGGGGCGATAAAAGTCCTCAAGCTGCTTGCCGGGCTCTGTCCGGGCGACAGGTCCATCCTCGAGGAGCTGGGCCGCGCGTACGTCGCTGCCGGCAAGACGAGGCTCGCCGAGAGGTTCCTGAAGGATATGATCAAGCGGTGGCCGGAGAGCCACGCTCCATGCAACATACTGGTGAAGATGTACAGGGACACGGGCAGGACGGAGAAAGCCATCAAGTTCCTGGAGGACATCCCCGCAAAGAGCCCTTTCAAGGCGCTGAGCCACGATAAGCTCCACAACATCTTCTTCATGATGGAGGACCACGAGAGGGGCGCCGATAACCTGAATAAGGCGATACGGCGGTTCGGAAAAACCTTCCGGAGGTGCAAGGACATCGGCAAGCTCCACTCGAAATGCGGCAGGAAAAAAGAAGCAATAAAGTGGTATAAGGAGGCCTTGAAGTTCGAGACGGGCGACCCGGACACCTTCCTGGACACCATAATGCTGATGGGCCTCGCCTATCTCGACATGGGAGACTGGAAGAGCGCCGAGGAGCAGTACAGGGATATTTTAAAAATCAAGAAAGACTCATACCCCGGCCTGATCAACCTGGCAGAGCTCAAGCTCATGCAGGGCGAGCTTGACGAGGCCGAAGCGCTCCTGAAGAAGATACAGAAGCAGGACCCATCGGACTCACGGTCCAAGGTCGGCCTGGCGGAGCTCTACCTTAAGAGGGGGGAACCCGCGAAGGCAGTGAAGATCGGCCTCCTCGGCCTGAGACAGACGCCCTTCTACTACGCGAACGAGCTCCTGAGGGCCTCCGGTATCCTGGCCGCCGCTTACAGGGACGCTGGGGACAGGGAGAACGGGAAGCTGTTCTCACTCATGAACAGGAAGATCGAGAAGACCGGCGACCCCTTCAGCGCCGTCATGTCCATGGCCGACGCCTATCTCAAGAAGGGCGACAAGGATACCGCGCTGAAGCTGCTCGACATACTTCTAAGCATCTACATGGGAAACTCCCTCATCCAGGTCAAGATGGCGGATGTGTATTTCAAGGGAGGAGACTACGCGAAGGCCGCGGCGAAGTGCCGGAAGGCGGTAAAGGAGAAGGAGCTGAAGTACCTGAAGGACAGGATAGCCGCCCACGAAATCCTCGCGAAGGTCCACACCAAACAGAACAAGCCGGAGAAGGCAAAAGCCGAAAGAAAGAAAGCAAAGGAATTACGAAAGGAGCTGTAATGGAAAAATTGTTCGAGGCGATACGGAATTCGTTCAACTCAGAGGAAAAAGAGACGCTGGAGAAGATAAAGGAGAAGCCGGAACGGATGTACCTCTACAGGCGGCTCGCCCGCTCCCTCAACAAGAGGGAGAAAGTCGATGAGGCTATCGAGGTCCTGGAGCACACCATGGAGATCGAAGCCGGGGACTGGGAGACCATCCTCGCTCTGTCTAAAATCTACGAGGACAGCGGCAAGCTCGACGAGGCGATCGCCCTCAACAAACGAGGGATATCCGTAAAGCCCGAGTCCCCCACACCGTACGACCGCCTGCAGAGGATTCTCGTACGGAGCGGACGCCTCGAGGAGGCGATGGCCATCTACAGGGACGTCCCCGCGGACAGCCCCATGAAGGAGAAGAGCTACGACAGGCTCTACCGGATCCTCATCGACAAGGCGAAGGACACGGACCGCGCGATGAGCGTCCTACAGGAGGCGATCGGCACCTTCGGCCCGAACATGCGGCGCTGCAAGGACCTCGCAAGGCTCCTCTTCAAGAAGTGCAAGTGGGAGGAGGCAGCGGAGATGTTCGAGAAAGCCCTCTCCTACAAGAAAGACGACACGGACATCCTGAACTACCTTGCGTGGTGCAGGATAGAGCTGGAGGACTACGACGAGGCCGTTAAATACCTGCGTGAGATCATCGGCATCAAGCCCACGCTCTTCTCCGCCCTCATAGGGCTGGCCGAGCTGAACCTCCGCCGTGGAAACCTCGACAAGGCCGAGGAGGAGCTCACGAAGCTCCAGAGGAAATATTCGGACAACTCCAGGATAGAAATCTGCTTCGCCGAGCTTGCCCTCAAACGCGGCGATGCAGACGGGGCGATCACCCGTTGCGAGGAGGCCATAAAGAAGGTGGCGAACTACTACCTATGGGAGCAGATGCACGGCCACAGGGTGCTGGGCGAGGCGTACCGGAAGAAAGGCAACACCGCAGAGGCGGATTACCACGAGACACTCGCCAAGGGCCTTTCACGGGGGCCGGACGCTTTCAAGGCCATCGTCTCCCTCATCGAAGAGCAGATCGAGAAGGGCGACCTCAAGCTCGCCGGGAGGCTGGCCGGCCGCCTCATAGAACTCTACCCTAAGAATACACTGGGCTACATCTACCGCGGCGAGATAGAGATGCGCGAAGACAGGGTGAAGGAGGCGGTGGAGAGCTGCAAGTTCGGCCTCCAGTTCGCCGACCAGCGCTACATAGACGAGCAGGTCAAGGGCCACCGCATACTGGTGGAGGCATACAAAAAGCTGGACAAGGCGGACGAAGCGGCCAGACACGAGAAAAAGGCCGCCCTACTGGAAGAGCTGGCGGCGATCTGATTATCGTAATCGTACTCGTACTCAAAGTTATGGCATGGGCGGTATAAATAGGATTACGATTAAGAGTACGAGTACGATTACGAGTACGAGAATAAGGCAACCGCAACTGTCATGTATTCGTAGCATCGTCGTAGCTTGCCACTGAATGTCCGTGCAAATACTGTGAAAGATAACGCCACGACCAGGATCGCACTCACCATCGCCGGGTCCGACTCCGGCGGCGGTGCGGGAATACAGGCGGACCTCAAAACATTCGCGCGATTCGGTGTCTTCGGGACATCCGCCATAACCTCCGTCACAGCCCAGAACACACTGGGCGTCCGCGCGATCCATGACATACCTCCCGGAATCGTCGGAGAGCAGATAGACGCCGTCCTCTCTGACATCGGCGCCGACGCCGTGAAGACGGGCATGCTCTCGAACTCGGCCATCGTAAAGACGGTCACGGAGAAACTGGCGCAGTACGGCGTCCGGAACCTCGTCGTCGATCCCGTCATGGTGGCCAAGGGAGGAGAACGGCTGCTGCGCGACGAAGCGGTCGAGGCCCTCAAGGAGAACTTGCTGCCCCTCGCCCTCATCGTGACACCCAACACGGAAGAGGCCGCCGTCCTGGCAGGTTTTGCAGTCAACGACGAGAAGGAGATGGAGCGAGCGGCCCGTGTAATTCACGGCCTCGGCCCGAAATACGTCCTCGTGAAGGGGGGGCACCTGCAGGGCGACGCCGTCGACATCCTCTACGACGGGGAACGGTTCAAGCGCTACTCCTCAGAAAGGATAGATACCCGGCACACACACGGGACGGGCTGCACATACGCCGCGGCGATAGCGGCCAATCTCGCCCTCGGAAAGGACGCCGGGGAGGCCGTCGGCATCTCGAAGCGCTACATCACCGCGGCCATCCGCTCGGCCCCCCGCATCGGAGGGGGAAGGGGCCCCGTAAACCACTCGGCCGTATTCTAACCCCCTCCCCTTCTTACTCTTACTCGTACTCGTAATCGTAATCTTACTCTCACTCTTACTCTCACTCTTAATCGTAATCGTAGTCGCTATGATCCGCGGATTTCATCTGTGAAACAATCAAACCATGATAGCTTCAGGCTCATGAAAATGCGCCACGCCAACAGGCAGGATCAGGATTACGATTACGAGTACGATTACGAAAAGCTCTTAGAGAAGATACAGGTTACGAGCAGGCAGGCCACTCCATGGATCAGGCATCCTTCCGCATAAAACCACCAAAAAATAGGCAAGCAAAGCCTTGATCCACAAACTGCCGAACTGGTACAATGACCTGCCTGTCAGGGGGACCAGATGAACGCTTTCGGCATTATGAACTTCAACTTTATCGAAAAGGGCGGCCTGCTCATGTGGCCGATCGTCGGCTGCTCGGTCATCGCCCTTACTGTCTTCATCGAGAAGATGATCCACCTCCACCGCGCCAGGATAGACGCGGGCAAATTCCTGCACACCGTCCGGGAGACGTTGCGGGACGGCGGGACGGAGGAGGCGATCTACCTGTGCGAGGAAACGCCCGGCCCCGTTGCCGCCGTCATCAAGGCGGCGCTGGAGCACGCCGGCGAGAGCAAGGAGGAAATGAAGGAGGCCGTCGAGGAGGTCTCCCTCCACGAGGTGCCGCGACTCGGGAAAAACCTTGTCATCCTGTCCACGGTCGCGCACATAACTCCCCTCCTGGGGCTGCTCGGCACGGTATCCGGCATGATACGGGCCTTCATGATGATCCAGGAGAAAGCCGGCCTGGCCAACCCCGGCGAACTCGCCCAGGGGATATGGGTGGCGCTGATCACAACCGCCGCGGGCCTCGTCGTGGCAATTCCAGCCTACGTCGCCTACAACTACCTTGCCAGCCGCGTGGATACGCAGGTGCTCGACATGGAGAGGTGCGCGACAGACGTAATCAACATTCTCAGCAGGAGAGATGAAGCTTCGAAGGACTCATGAGATCGACAGGGGGAGGATGGACATAACCCCCCTCATAGACGTCGTACTCCTTCTCCTGCTCTTCTTCATGCTCTCCAGCTCGTTCGTCATCCACTCGGGAATCAACGTGCGTCTCCCCGAATCCGAGGCGGCGCAACCCTACCGGGAGTCGAAACTTACAGTGGCAATAACCAGGGAGGAGAGAATATACCTGGAGGGGAAAGAGATCGATATCGACAGCCTCAGGGAACAAATGGAGTTCACCTCGCGGGACGCCCCGGATACCGTCGTCGTCCTCCAGGCCGACAGGGACGTGAAACACGGACTGGTCGTCTCCATCATGGGCATCGTTAAAAAAGCCGGCCTGGAGAGGCTGGCCATCGCCTCCAAGCCGGCTGAAAAAACAGAACATAAAAAATAGCCACTAAGTCACAAAGGACTACTGTGGATTTTGCACCTTTACCCGAGAAAGAAGAAAGTATCGCAAGAAAAATAGTAGATGCTGCATATGCCGTGCATAAAAACCTTGGGCCAGGTTTGCTTGAAAGGATTTATGAAGTTTGTTTTTGTCATGAGCTTTCTAACCTGAATTATTCATGTGATTCCGAAAACCGGCATAGATAGCAGGGAAGTTTGCTTCTCAGCGATCTGGCGAAAAATTGATTTTTTAGATTGATATAGCGCAATCAACTGATTACCAGGACATTACGGTGAAATCCGCCAAGTTGATGAATAATTCAGGCTAAACATGGATTAGCCTATAAAAGGCAAGTAGATGTTCCCATAGCGTATAACGGAATTGAATTTGACGAGGGGTTACGTTTGGATGTTTTAGTCGAGGATCTTGTCATTTGTGAGCTGAAAGCCGTAGATCAGATGAACCCTGTATGGGAAGCACAGTTGCTGAGCCATTTAAAACTGACTGGCAAGAGGCTTGGCTTTCTCATCAATTTCAACGTAGCTATTATCAAGCAGGGAATTAAACGAATAATTTTATAACCTTGGTGCCTTAGTGCCTTCGTGGCAAAAAAACCGTGATTCACAGTAAATTCGTACATCTTCACGTCCACACCGAGTACAGCCTGCTGGACGGCGCAGCCAGGCTGAACAATCTCCTGGACAGGGCGGCCGAGCTCAGGATGCCGGCGCTGGCCATTACCGACCACGGGACCATGTCCGGGGCCATCGACTTCTACAAGAAGGCGATAGCCAGGGGAATAAAGCCCATAATCGGTGAGGAGATGTACATCGCTCCCGGGAGCCGGTTCGATAAGAAGGCCTTCGGGGTCAAGGACGCCGCTTACCACCTCGTCCTCCTCGCCAGGGACGAGAAGGGATACAAAAACCTCATGAAGCTCTCCTCGATCGCCTACCTCGAGGGGTTCTATTACAAGCCCAGGATAGACAAGGAGGTACTGGAGAGGTACTCCGGGGGGCTGATCGGACTGTCCGGATGCCTCAAGGGGGAGGTCTCCTCGCGTCTCCTCGCCGGGCAGGATAAAAAGGCCCGCGAGGCTGCCGGCACGTACAACGAGATACTCGGTGATGGCAACTTCTTCCTGGAGCTTCACGACCACGGCATGGAGGAGCAGGCCCTTGTGAACCGGGGCATCCTGGAAATGTCCAGGGATCTCTCCATTCCCGTCGTGGCGGCAAACGACTGCCACTACATCTACCGGGAGGACGCCTATTCACATGATATTCTCCTCTGCGTGCAGACGGGAAAAACTCTCGACGCCGAGAAGAGAATGAAGATGTTCAACGACCAGTTTTACCTGAAGAGCGAGGAGGAGATGCGGGAGATCTTCGCCGAGGTTCCGGAGGCGATCAAAAACACGATCGAGATAACCAACAGGTGCAACCTGGAGCTGCAGTTCGGCCAGGATCTCCTGCCCCACTACCATCCCCCCGACGGCAAGCGGCCCGGCGATTACCTCAAGGAACTCTGCATGGAAGGGCTCGAGAGGCGTTACCCCGGGACGGGGCCCGATATAATGGGACGGCTGAACCACGAGCTGGGCATAATCGAGCACATGAACTTCGCGAGCTACTTTCTCATCGTCTGGGACTTCATCAGGTACGCGAGGAGCGTGGAGATCCCGGTCGGGCCGGGGCGGGGGTCGGCAGCCGGCAGCATCGTGGCGTACGTGCTCGGCATTACGGACATAGACCCCCTCAGGTACAACCTGCTCTTCGAGCGCTTTCTCAATCCCGACCGGGTCACACTCCCGGACATAGACATGGACTTCTGCTACGACAGGCGCAACGAGATACTCGACTACGTGGTGAAAAAGTACGGCGTGGACAACGTCGCCCAGATCATCACCTTCGGAACCATGAAGGCCAGGGCAGCCGTGAGGGACGTCGGAAGGGTGCTCGGGATGCCCTATGCCGAGGTGGACAAGATCGCCAAGCTCATCCCGGCCGAGCCCCGGATCACCCTCGCCGACGCGCTCCTCATGGAGCCCGCCCTCAAGCAGAGATACGATAAAGAAGAGGGGGTCAAGAAGCTGATCGACATCGCCCAAAAAATCGAGGGCTTCCCCCGGAACGCCTCGACCCACGCGGCGGGGGTCGTCATATCGGACAGGCCCCTTACCGAGCACATCCCACTCTGCAAGGGCAAGGAGGACGAGGTCATCACCCAGTACTCCATGAAGCCGATCGAGGAGATAGGCCTCCTCAAGATGGACTTCCTGGGATTGAGAACGCTCACGGTTATCTCGGACACGCTGAAGATAATAGAGAGAACCCGCGGAACCAAGCTCACCAAGGAGGCCATACCGCTCGATGATCCCGGAACATACGAATTGCTGAACAAGGCAAACACCATCGGGGTCTTTCAGCTCGAGTCGAGCGGCATGAGGGACCTCGCCAAAAAAATAGGAATAAACAGCTTCGAAGATATCACCGCATTGCTGGCCCTGTTCAGGCCGGGCCCGATGCACATGCTCAACGACTACGTGAAAAGAAAACACGGCAGGGGCAAGATCAAATACGAGCACCCGAAGCTCGAGCCGATCCTCCATGACACCTACGGCGTGATGCTATACCAGGAGCAGGTCATGCAATGCGCACACGAGCTGGCCGGCTTCAGCCTATCCGAAGCTGATAATCTCAGGCGGATAATGGGGAAGAAGATCGTCCGCGAGATCGGGGGGCAGAAAGAACATTTCGTAAAGGGTGCGGAGGCCAACGGCGTAAAGAAAGCCGTGGCGGAGCGCATATTCGAAAAGATGGCCCGCTTCGCGGAATACGGTTTTAACAAATCACACTCCGCGGCCTACGCCCTCATAGCCTACAGGACGGCCTACCTCAAGGCGAATTACCCCGTTGAGTACATGGCCGCCCTCCTCTCGAGCGAGATCAACAACAAGGACCAGATATCCAAGTACATCGCCGAGTGCAAGAGCATGGGGATTAATATCCTCCCCCCCGACGTCAACGAGAGCTTCGCGAAGTTCACGGTCGTGGGAAAAGGAATCAGGTTCGGGCTCGCGGCGGTCAAGAACGTCGGCATCCTGGCCGTCAGGTCGATAATCGAGGTCCGGAAATCGCGGGGCCCCTTCACCTCATTCTACGACTTCGTCGAGCACACAGACTCCCGGCACGTGAATCGGCGCACCATCGAGAGCATGATAAAGTGCGGGGCGTTCGACAGCATGGGGCCGAGACGAGCCCAGCTCATGGAGGCCCTGGACGACGCGCTCAACGCGGCAAGCTACTCGCAGCGTTCCCGCCAGAACGGACAGGCCACGTTCCTGGACATCTTCAAGAGCGAGGAGTCGTACAAGCGGAGCGTGGAGAAGCTCCCCGACGTGCCGGAATGGCCGGACAACCAGCTCCTGGCGCAAGAGAAGGAGCTCCTCGGCTTCTACGTCACGGGACACCCCCTCGCGAAATACGAGGGAGTCCTGAGGAAATTCGCGACGTGCACCACGACGGAGCTGGCCGAGATGGGAGACGGTGACGAGATCAGCATCGGAGGCATCATCAACAAGGCGCGGTTTGTCCTGACGAAGAAAAAAAGCGAGAAGATGGCCATCCTCCTCCTGGAGGACCTTGAAGGGGTCACCGAGGTGCCTGTCTTCCCGGGCATCTACCGCGAAAACGCACCCCTGATAGAGGAAGACAAACCTGTCCTGATCAAGGGGCGGGTGAGCTTCAAGGAGGACATACCCAAGGTCGTGGCCGACTCCATCTACGCCCTCGACGACGCCGAGGAGAAGCTCACGTCCTCGGTCCACATCGACCTCCACCAGGCGAGAGTAAACGACGGGACCATCGAGAAACTCAACGAATTGCTGAAAGGCAATCCGGGGAAGTGCCCTGTCTTCCTGGATTTCTCCTTCTCGACGGGGGAGAAGCTCCTCATGAGGGCCGGCGTGAACCTGCGCGTCACACCGTCAAGAAGCCTGGTAGAGAGGGTCGAGGAGCTCCTCGGCGAGGAGACCGTCCAGCTCCGCACGTAAGGCATCGAGAAATGTTCATGGCTCCCGCCGGGCAACGCCATCTGGCAGCCCCCCTGGTAGCTCAAACCTGCCACTCCTGCGTGAACCACCTGTCCAACCTTGGCCCACCTCGCAGGTGGAGCAGGTTCATTTGGCATCCTACGGCTAGGTTCACAGGCCGAAGATTTAACATTTAAGATGCGGACCCTACTATACCAGCCTGCGGAGGTGGAACGGTTTCAGGTATCGATTCCCGTCTTCTCCTCGATAAAAGAAGTTATGGCCGGTCGAGCCATGGAGCGGAGAAAGAGCTCGGAAAGTAAACCGAATGATACGAGCTGGATTCCCACGATAACAAGTAGAACGCCGAACATTAGGAGCGGATGGCGGTTAAGTATCCCGCCGAACCTGATCCTCAGCGAGGCAATGTAGAGGATAATGCAAAAACCCGCGAGTGAGGAGAGCAGGCCCACGCCGCCGAAGAAGTGGGAGGGCCGCTGGTTGTACCTGATCAGCAGCATGACCGTGAAGAGGTCCAGGAAGGACCGGAAGTAGCGGGAAGCCCTGTACTTCGATCTGCCGTGCAGGCGCGGCCTGTGTGCCACGACGACCTCCCCCACCCTGAACTTGTTCCAGTGGGCTAGGAGGGGGATAAACCGGTAGAGCTCTCCGTATATATCCAGCCCTTTCGCGGCCTCGCGCCTGTATGCCTTGAACCCGCAGTTGATGTCGTGGAGGCCGAGGCCGGTGTGCTTCCTGATAACAAGGTTGAATATGCGGGATGCGGCCCGCCTCGTCCACGGGTCCCGCCGCTTCTTCTTCCAGCCGGAGACCAGGTCGTATCCCTCTCCGAGCTTGTCCAGGAAAACGGGTATCTGCGAGGGGTCGTCCTGGCCGTCGGCGTCCATGGTGATAATGACGGGATACCGGGCCTCCCTGAAGCCCGCGATGAGGGCGGCGGACTTACCGTAATTTCCCCTGAGACGTATCCCCTTCGTGAGGGCATCGGCGGCGGCCAGCTCGCATATCACGTCGAAAGAGCCGTCCGTGCTGCCGTCATCGACGTATATCACCTCGTACGGCACGGCGAGGGCGCCGATTGCGTCCCTCAACTCCCCGTGGAGACCGGGAATGTTCTCCCGCTCGTTAAACAGCGGGACGACTACGCTTATCCCCTCCTCTTTCATGGCCATTTATTTCTCTCTCATGTAATGAACAACTGCCAGACCGTTGCCTAAGTACATTCTCTCCCGCCTGTATCCATGCACCTCCACCAGGGATCTCCCGCGCCCCTCTCCACCCCTGGGCACAGGATAGCTCAAAACCAGCCATACATCATCAAAATTTACAACCTTCTCCCGCACTTCCCCGGTTTTTCTAAAGGGGAACTCGAGGTTCAATATTTTTTCTCTCCGTTTCTCATCCTGGTCCCAGTAATGCATGAAGGTTCTTCTCGAGTACATGTGCGGGAAAAGAACCGTGTCGCCGCCCTCAACGCGGGGGGAAAGGTACACGACAAGGTCGTCCCACGGCTTCTTCACCCTGTCGGAGTAGTAGAAGTCCAGGATGGATAGATTGAGCACCACCAACCCTACAATCGCTGAGGAGGCAACCCATTTCCGGGATGAGAGCCTGTACCCGTACCCCAGCATTATAAAGAGTATGGAGGAAATAAAGCCGACGTACCTCGGCTGCCAGAAGGAATTTACAAGCCTCGAATAGAGAAACAGGCCCACGCTCGGAAAGAGCACCATCACGACAACAAGAGACTTGAATCCCCATTTATCCTTACAACCATGAAAAACCGGGTAGAGGAGAATCACCAGCAGCACCAGGCAGAAGTAATTCGCGGCGGGAAAGGGCATATGCCAGGATAGCGACCACGTATCGAGATCGTAGGCGTAGAACCGTATTCCACTTGTGAAAATAACAAAGCTGAGAAAAAACTCCCTGACCGTGGGGATCGGTATCCACTCAAGAGCTTTACGAGTAAGCTCCATCGCCCCCCCCACATCTCCGCCGCGCAACCGCGCAAAATTCTTTGCCATGAAAAACAACGGCCAGGGACAGTATAGAAGAACAACCGCAAAGCACGGCCAAACCCACCTCTTTATTACCTCCCGGGGCGGGAATACCGCCGCCAGATATATTACCTGCGCTCCGATCACCAGCACGGTGAAGTTATGGGTCCAGAGGGCCGCGGCAGTCACCACACAAAAAAGAGAGACATCCGGCCACCTCATACCATATTTAATACTCCTGACGAAAAAGAGGTTCGAGGCCAGGACGAGGGTCCACCACATGGCGTACATCTTGACTTCCTGGGAGTAGTAGATGTTGAACGCCGAGAAGGCGAGAAGTATCGTGCTGATGACGGCTGCTTTCCTGCCGAACATCTCCCTGGCCAGGAGATAAATGATGGGGATGGCGGCGATCCCCCAGAGGGCCGAGAAAGACTTGAGAGCGGCAGTGCCTGGCCCGAAGAGATGCGACCAGGTTTTTAAAAAGTAAAAATAAAGGGGAGGAAAGAGAAATTTCAGTGTCAGGTCATTAGTGAGGTTCGGAAACGTCAGAGATACCCTCCATGCGGAGAATATCTCATCCAACCACAGGCACTCCTTCCCGATACGGTGAAATCGAAGAAAAGCCCCCGCCGCCGTAATCGCGAAGAGAAAGGCCCACTCAACACTATTTTTCTTCCGCGGCATCCCGATCCGCTCTCTCCCTCACGTAGTGGACTGCCTCGAGGCCGTTGGCGAAGAACATCCTCTCATGCCTGTAGCCTGCCACTTCAACCACGGTCTTCAGCGGCCGCCTCCTGCCCCTGGGCATGGAGTAGCTTTGAACCAGCCAGACATCATTGAAATCCGCCACCCTCATCTTTATCTTGCCGCTCTCGTCGTACGGGTACTCAAGATTCAAGGGCACTTCTCTCCGCTCTTCATCGAGGTTCCAGTAATACTCAAGGCTGGTCTTCATCTCTACATATGGGAAAAGAACGGATGTGCCGCTCCCGACACGGGGGGAAAGATATACAACGAGGTCATCCCACCCCATTTTTACCCTGTCTGAATAATAGAAATTAAGTACCGAAATATTGAGCACGAGCAATATACCGACGGCCGTCCCGTAAATGAGCTTTCTGTCAGAGAGCCTATAGCCGTAACCTATGGCGATGAAAATCAGCGAAGAAACAAAACCGAGATACCGGGGGTGCCACAGGGGTCTCACGAATTTCGAATAGAGAAACACGCTCACACTCGGGAATAGAATTAATATCGCAAGGAACCACGGGAACCTGAACTTGTCCGGCCTTGCGCGGAATACCGGGTAGAGGAGCATTACAAGCACCAGGCCGCACAGCCTCCCGGCACAGTGAAAAGGGGAGTGCCATGCTACCGACCACGTGTCAAGATCATAGGCGTATAATTTCATGCCGCTTGCAAAAGTTATGAAACTGTTGAAAAATGCTTTCAGGGTTGGTCTCGGTATCCACTCCAAGCCTTGTCGTGTGAGCTCCATCGCTCCTTCCATTCCCGCTCCACGCTGAGCGGTCAAATTCCTGGCAAGTAAATAGAACACCCAGGGGCAGCATAGGAGCGCCACCAGCGCATACGCGAGAATCCACCTCCCCGCCCTATCCCGCTGCCTTGATACCGTAATCAGGTAGATCACCTGCGATAAAATGACAAGTGCAGGAAAGTTATGGGTCCAGAGGGCCGCGGCGGTCGCGGCGACATAGAGGAAGATGTCGGGCCATCTGCAGCCGTACTTAACCGCCCTGACGAAAAAGAGGTTGGACGCCAGGACGAGGGTCCACCACATTGCGTACATCTTGGCCTCCTGGGAATAGTAGATGTTGAAGGCCGAAAAGGTGAGAAGTACGGTGCTGACAACGGCTGCTTTCCTGCCGAACATCTCCCTGGCCAGAAGATAAGCAAGGGGGATGGCGGCGATTCCCCAGAGAGCCGAGAAGGACCTGAGAGTAACAGGGCCTAACCCTACGAGAGAAACCCAGATCCTAATAGCAAAAAAATACAGGGGAGGGAAGAGCATGCCAAGCTCGAAGACGAGATCTTCGACAATACCGCTTAATGAGTTTGAAGCGTACCCGATGACGGCTATCTCATCGAACCAGAGACACTCCTTCCCGATACGATAGAATCGCAGGAAGGCGCCAATCGCCGTAATCGCTGCGAGAAAAACCAGCTCGCCACCCCTCAATTTCCGCCCCGGCATCACTCTGCCTGCTCCCTCAGGTAGCGGACCACTTCGAGGCCGTTGCCGAAGTACATCTTATCCTGCCTGTAGCCGGGGACATCAACCCTGCAGTCAGGGGGTAGCTTCTTCGATCTGGGTAGAGAGTAACTTAAAACCAGCCACGCATCGGGATCCTCAAGCGCGACTGACCTGGCGAATAAAACTGTCTCTTTTAGCGAATCGTAATGAATTTCCGATCTGTCCCTTGGCTTTCCTTTTTCCGTTATAGCAGGCTTCAAATCCTTTAAACCCGCAACATTTCCGAGCGTCTCCCCGCCGCCGGCAGGAGGCAATTCCAGCTTCATCCTCCTCCTCATCCTTCTCCGCTGCCGGTCCAGGTTCCAGTGGAACTCGAAGCTCCTGAGCGAAAAATTATGCAGGAAGATAATCCTGGCGCCATCGCCAACACGTGGGGTGAGATAGGCGACAAGCTCGTCCCACGGCTTCTTCACCCTGTCCGTGTAATAGAAGTCGAGAATGGAGAGATTGAGAAACAGCATCACGCAGAGTGCCGCCGACGCGATACCCTTCCGCGAGGAAAGCTCATAACCGTACCCCAAAACCACGAAAAGGAGGGGGGCGATAAAGCCGATGTATCTCAGCTGCCATAGGGGCATTATAAACCGGGAATATAGAAACAGGAGAAGGCTCGGAAAGAGGATTAATATTATTATAAAGCGTTTAAACCCGAATTCGCCGGGTTTCCCCCGGAGCACCGGATAAAGGAGGAGCGCCATAGCAAGAAGACATAGAGAACTCGCCCTTTGGAAAGGGACATGCCATGAGAATGCCCAGGTATCGATATCGTACGCATAAAATTGCAGCCCGCTCGAAAAATTAACGAAGGCGAGGATGAAGTCCCTGAGAGGGGGGACAGGGATCCAATCTATAGCACTCCGGGTAAGCACTATCGCACCTTCCGCTCCGACGCCCCCGGAAGCAGCGAGTTTCACCGCCAGTAAGGTCAGCAGCCAGGGCAGATAGAGAATCAATACCAGGAGGTAGGCGAGAACCCACCTCCCCGCCATGGCCCGAGGCTTCAGCACCGCCGCCAGGTAGATCACTTGCGACAGGATAACCAGCACGGTGAAGTTATGTGTCCAGAGGGCCGCGGCGGTCACCAGGACATAGGGCCGGAGGTCGGACCGCCTCCCGCCGTACTTCACCGCCCTGACGAAAAAGAGGTTGGAGGCCAGGACGAGGGTCCACCACATGGCGTACATCTTGGCCTCCTGGGAGTAGTAGATGTTGAACGCCGAGAAGACAAGAAGTATCGTGCTGACGACGGCTGCCTTCCTGCCGAACATCTCCCTGGCCAGAAGATAAATGATGGGGATGGCGGCGGTCCCCCAGAGGGCGGAGAAAGACCTGAGATCGGCAGGGGTCGTTCCCGCCGTAAATGCCCAGAGTTTAACCATGTAATAATATAAGGGGGGGAAGAGTATCGTTTTAGTCAGGGTGTCGGTCAGCCCCAGGAAAGAACTATGTACCCTGACAGCAGTGGCTATCTCATCAAACCAGAGGCATTCCTTTCCGATGCGGTAGAAGCGGAGGAAGCCCCCCACGGCCGTGGCGATCGTAAGGAATACCGCCTCTCCCCTCCACTTCCCATGAACCACGGCTTTCACTTCAGAAAAAATATTGCCCTTTCAGTAAACATGTATGCACCATTTTACTCTTATTACTCGTACTCGTAATCCCTGCCCGCACTATAATAGATTACGATTAAGAGTACGATTAAGATTACGAACTGAAAAGATCAAGCTGATTCTTTTCCCCGCACCCCCGGTACCTCCGATATGATTTTCCCGAGCTGGCGCGAGACGTTCTTCGAGCCGCAGGCCGCCGTGAAGGTCACCCGCCCCCCCTCGGCGACGGCACGCCGAAGGGCACCATCCTCCTTCAACCTCCTTATCGCATCGGCCAGAGACTTCGGGTCCGCGGGCTCGCAGAGCAGCGCGTCCCTCCCGTCAGCCAATAGCTCATCCGCAGCGGGGCCCTTCCTCGTTATAACCGGCTTCTTCATCGCCATCGCCTCGAACACCTTGTTGGGTATGACACGGGCGGCCTTGTCCGTATCCCCGAAAATGCCGAGACAGACGTCCAGAGAGGAGAGAAAAGAGGGAACTTCCTCGTACGAAATCCACCCCATGAACGATATATTCCGGAGACCAAGCTCCTCCGCAAGCACGCATATTTGCCGCTTCAGCTGGCCTTCACCGGCGATGATGAACCGGATACCTTCATCCTCCTCAAGGAGCTTCGCGGCCTTCACGACGTGCTCCAGCCCGTGGAGGGGGATAAACTTCCCGATGAAACCTACCTGGAAGGGGCCCGTCCGTTTTTCGGGTTCCGTGGCCCGGAAGATGGAGTCGTCGGCGCCGATGAAAATACGCCGGAACTTGCAGCGGGCAACGCCGAACTCGTTGATGAAATACTCCATATGGGCTTCCGTATCGAGCACTACCGCATCCGCCCACATGCAAGCGTACCTGTCCAGCAGGAAAAGCAGGCGGGCGGAGAGGGAGCCCCGCTCCACCACCTTCCTGTCACGCACGAAGGAGTCGTAGAGTGAGAGAAAGGCGTCGAAGACGATTGGCGCCGGTTTGACGAGTGTCAGCACGCGGGCAACGATGACATCGAGCTGGCCGGGATAGCCGATGTAGATGAGGTCGCAGGGGGGACTCCTGAGATAACGGAATGATATTCTGAAATAGGCACGGAGATAGAGCCAGGTCTTGCGGAGGACGCCAGCCACGCCCGACACGTCGCCGAACTTGTGCGTCTTGCCCTTCCACAGGGGGTAGTGGCAGCGTACGATTTCGAATCCGCACTCTTCCAGCCCCCCCATCATGGTCCTGTTCCGGGGGTACTCCTCTTCAAATGTTCCGAAAAGACAAATCCTCATGTTCTTGCACCGCCGAATGCACTGAAAAAGCAGGTATTCATGCTATCACGCCACAAAGGCACCATAAAACAGTTACTAGGAGCCTGTCCGAGTAACCTTTAAAATGTCATTGCGAGCCCCAGAGGGGCGAAGCAATCTCTAGACCTCAACAGAACCCTCTCTCATACAACGTGATGAGATTGCTTCGTCGCTAAGCTCCTCGCAATGACAATGATGATAACCAAAATGACAATTACTCAGACACACTCCTAGTTTCTAGTTACTGGCTAAAATGCTCTCGCATAAGTCCAGTAAGCGCTCCAGAAACTAGTAACGAGAAACCAGAAACCGTTTTGCGGTCTTCGTGGCCATCTTTTACATTAAACCTTACACGTTTCACGTTAAACGTTAACTGCCCAGCTCTTCGTAGACCTCTATCGTCTCCGCGGCGCTCCTTTTCCAGCTGTATATCTTGACCCGTTCATATCCTTTACGGACGAGACGCTGCCTTAATTCCTCATTTCTCAGGACCACGGAAATGGCGCCGGTTATATCATCGACATTCTCAGGGTCTATCAGGACGGCCGCATCCCCCACGACTTCCGGGATAGAGCTCGACTTCGAGGCGACGACAGGCACGCCGCATGCCATGGCCTCGAGCGGCGGGAGGCCGAAACCCTCGTAAAGGGCAGGGTAGACGAAGAGCTCCGCCATATTATAAATACAGGGCATATCGGACTGCCTGGCGTTTTCGATATAGACGACCCTGTTTTCTATCTTCATCTTCCGCGCCAACCGGACGACATCTACTTGCCCCCATCCTTTTCTGCCTACAATAACCAACCCCCTCCCACCTGCCTCCCTCCCGTTCAAGATACTGTATGCTTCCATAAGTCTCTCCAGGTTCTTCCTGGGCTGTATCGTACCGACAAAGAGAATAAAACGGCCCGGGAGTCTCAGCCTTTTCCGCACATCCTCCAGCCTCCTCCCCTCACGTATGACACCGAACTCCTCGCCCACCGCGTGGGGGATGACCCGGATCCTGCTCGCCGGCACGCCCAGTACCTGCCGGATATCGGCCTCCGAACTCCGCGATGACGTGATGATGGCGTCCGCCATGGGTGCAAGCGCTTTCAGGTGGAACTTCATGTACATCCTGAGAAGGAAGCTCCAGGAGGAAGGCGCCCTGAAGGGCGAGATGTCGTGAAGGCTGAGGACAGTCCTGAAGGGCCGCCTGAAGGAAATTATGCTGTTCGTGTAATGGACGACATCCACTCCCTTCCCGGCAAAGAAACCCGGGACCTGCATGTGAGGAAAGACCACATGGTTGTAGATATTGTACAGACACTCGCAGGGTACGGGGAGGATATGCTGCTCCACGTTGGGGCGATCGAGGCCCGCCTGCTTCGTGTTGGAGAGGACGATAAACCGCCAGCCGGGCCTGAGCTCCGCCATCGACCTGACAAGCTGGCGCGCGACCGTCCTCGCGCCCCCCGTCCTGTTCCCCCAGCCTATCTCGATTCCTATTCTCAATAAATCAGCTCGCTTCGCCCGCTAATTTATAGCGAGCATTTTCCATGAACGCAAACCAGCCTCCAACGCATCCCTCCCCGGCGCGGTCGAAGGTTCGCGAACATGTTGACCCGGAATATCCGGCCCCGTCATCGCCGGGGGCAGAGTTCATCCGCGTCCTGTCTTAATTCCAGCTGCCCGGTCTCACGGCACCCCGACAACGGCCCTGAATAGATCCATGGTCTCGCGGGCGCATCTCTCCCACGAGAAAAGCTGCAGCCGTTCGTATCCCTTCCGCGCGAGATCAGCGCGGAGGTCCCGGTCCTCGATCAGCCTGCCCATCGCAGAGGCCATCTCTCCCACATCCATGGGATTAAAATACAGCGCTGCGTCTCCCGCAACCTCCGGCAGCGCGGTCGCGTTCGATGCCGCCACAGGCACGCCGCACGCCATGGCCTCCAGCAGGGGGAGGCCGAACCCCTCGTATATGCTCGGGAGAACGAAAATCGACGCCCCGCGGTAGAGCCCCATTAGCTTTTTTCCCTCGACATACCCAGTTACGATAACATCCCTTACCAGTCCTAGCCTTTTTATGGCCGACCGAATCCCGCCGTCGCCGAACTTCCTCGGCCCAGCGAGGACAAGGCGATGCGGCAGATTGCTCTCGCTCTTGAGCATGGAGAATGCTTCTACGAGCCTGACGAGGTTTTTTCGCGGTTCGAGCGCCCCCAAATATAAAATATACGGGGAAAAATCAGCCGCAATCTCCTCCTCCAAACCCTCTTTCCCGAAATCCACATCCGTGCCGTTATATATCCGCCTGACCTTCTCCCTAGGGACTCCTAAAAGCCTCACAATCTCTTCTTTAGTGTAGTCGCTGACGCCAATAACCGCGTTCGCACGCCGGGCTGAAAGCGGCACCATGAGCCGGAGATAGATGCCGTAGCGCCGGTTTTTCGTTCTTGGATACGTTATGAAGGCAAGATCGTGGACATTAACGATGGCCGGGCAGGGAAGGCGCCGGAGAGGAAGAAAGTAATCGGGAGAGAAGTAAATATCGGCCTCTCTCTCCCGCAGCAGGCCCGGAAGGGCAAGGTGCTCCCACATTATCTTTTTGAGAGACTGCCGCGTCAGAACGGGGGCCTCGACTACCTCGATTCCACTCCCCATGAAATCGTTCCTCGCCTCCGCGTCACGGGTAAATATAAGGATGAGTTCGGACTCCCCCAGACCTGCCATGGACCGCAGCAATTGGTAGGCATAATGACCTACGCCGGTCCTCTCGTCGGATATGGAAAAGCAATTAACGACTATTCTCAACAAAGCACCTTGTGCAATTGAATATTGGTTATTGAATATTGAAGATTGAACATTCGTCTTTTATTCCTCGGCCACTTCCCCGTAGATGCGGAGCACCTCTTCGGCGCACGCCTTCCACGAGAAGCGTGCTGCCTGCATGGTACCCCTCTCGCCAAGGTCCCTCCTCAAATCCTCATCTGAGAGGACCCGTTTCATCTCCAAGACAAGCCTTTCCCTGTCGTCCGGGGGGACCAGGATCCCGGCATCGCCGACGACCTCGGGGAGAGACGATGAGTCCGAAGTAATTACGGGCGTCCCGCAGGCCATTGCCTCAAGGGGCGGAAGGCCAAATCCTTCGTAAAGCGAGGGAAACACGAACAGGGCGGCGCCGTTCATGAGGGGCGGGAGAAGCTCGTTGGGTATATAGCCGGTAATGACGACTTCCGCTTTTTCAAGGTCCTCCTTGCTCCCCTCTCCGCGAATATAATACGGTATTTCACTCTCATCCATTCCCCGGAGGATGCCCTCGCTCTTCCATGCAAGGGGACCTCCCAGCACGAGCTTGTGCGGAATGGCTTTCTCCTTTTTCAAGCGCCGGAAGGCGTCAACCAGCAGAAGAACATTTTTTCTCGGCTCGATAGCCCCCACGTACAGAACGTACGGAAAGTCGATCTCCATCTTCCTCAGTGCGTGCTCAACCTCATGCCGCTCCATGGGCCTGAAGATACGGCGGCAGCCGTAATACACAACCTCTATCTTCCCGGGATCGACGCCGCAGAGTCTGACGAGATCGCGCTTCGTATTGTTCGAGATGGCGATAATACGATCGGCCCTTCTCAGTCTCCCGGGGAACTCCGATTTCCAAAGGCCCGCCCTTTCGCGCGGGTGAGCTCCGGGAAAGAGAAGGGGGGAGAGGTCGTGGACGGTGAGGACGGTCTTTCCATGAAACGGGAGCGGGTAGGAATACAGCTCGTGATAAAGCTGACACCGACGGAGAGCTGTTACAGCCGGGAAGTAGATATCCTTAAGTATCTGCCTGCACCTCGCCTTCCCGGGGAATGAGCCTCCCTCTCCCCCCTCGATCTTCCTCCCGGGCCTGTCCCCGCTGATAACGAGCTTTCGAGAGAAATATTTGCCGTAATAAAAGAGATACTCGTTCGCGCGGTCGATCTCCAGAAGGTGCCTCGACAGTTGCTCGGTATAAATGCCGATTCCGGTCCGGGGCCTGGTCAGGGGGAAAACGTTCAGCGCTATCTTCATCTCTTTCCGGCCTCCCCCGGCGGCGCCACCGGCGGCTCCCGCCCTGCCGCGACCTCACGATAGACCTTGAGCACATCCGCGGCGTGCTTCTTCCAGGAGAAGAGCCCGGCCCGCCGGAGCCCCTTCTCCCTCATCTCCCTCCGCAATCCCTCCTCGGAGAGAATCCTGGTAATGCCGTCGCATATCTCCTCATCGCTGTACGGGTCGACCAGGAGTGCGGCATCCCCGGCCACCTCCGGCAAGCTCGATATGTTCGACGTGAGGACGGGCGTGCCGCAGGCCATCGCCTCCAGCACCGGCAGCCCGAAACCCTCGTAGTAGGAAGGGAACGCCAGCATGCGGGCCCCGCCCATGAGCGCCGTCATGTCCCGGAGGGGTACATAGCCGGGAATGTGCACGGACTCCCCGATGCCCAGCTTGCCGGAAAGTGCTCGCACTTCTCTGCGCCGGCTCTCAGGGAGGGGGGAAACTATCAGTAATCCCACATCCCCGCACCTGTCCCGCACTTCCGGGAGAACCCGGAGCACGCGGAAGAGGTTCTTCCTCCACTCCGTGTTTCCGACAAATATGATGTAGTCCCCTCTTATGCCGTACCTTGCTTTGCAAGCCTCGACAATGCTTCCGCCGGTTACAGGCGCGAAACTTTCGTCGATGCCCTCGTGGGAGACCGTGATCCTGTCCCGGGGGACGTTCAGCAGACTGGCTATGTCATCCGCCGTAGAGCGGGAGACCGCTATGATCCTGTCTGCTCTGCGAATCGTCCCGAGCTGTCTCCTGTAGCCTACCCTCCTGTCTACGCGGAACGGATTGAAACACTCCCTCCCGAAGATCAGGGGCGCCAGATCGTGAACAGTATGCACAATAGCGTAATGGGCAGGCCCCCGTATACAGCACGGCTCCGTGGCGTGAAAGAGGTCCAGGCCGTAGCAAGACAGGATCCCGTTCAGGAATAATAACTCCCAGACCCAGCGGCGGTCGACACCGAGCTCCGTGAGAGCAGGCGCGAACTCGACGTTCCCGCCCTCAAACGCCGGAAAATCACTCCCCTCGAAGCCGAAGAGCACGTAGTGGTTGTCATGGTCCAGGGCCAGGAGATTCTTGATCAAGCTTTGGGTATAAGATCCGATGCCGCGGTACCTGCTCGCGGTTTGAAGCGGCCTGCCGTCAATACCGATTCTCATCTCAGCTTCTTCCCCGCTTCATATAGTAACCTTCATGGATTCCGGGCTTCCTCACCATAACCGTTACCCGAATCCCTGTTGATTGCTTGCTGATTGTTTATTCGGCCAGTGTTGCTCTATAAGGCCCATGATTCGCCGGATCCTCCCCGGCCAGGTGTTTTCCCTCGCTGTTTCAATCCTCTTCCGTACAATGCTCTCGTCCTCCTCGCGGAGCGCCTCTTCGACGGCCCCGATAAACTCCGTCGGGCTTTTGCCGAAGGAGACGAGAGGACTGTATCCGAGAAGAGACGGCAGCGGTGTCGAGACGACGGGCTTGCCGGTCGCCATGTACTCGAAAAATTTTATAGGAAAGACACCCCGCGTGTAATCGTTAAGCGCGTACGGGATAATGCAGACATCGAAGCCCTTCACGTAAGCAGGCAGCTTCTCATACGGGACCTTTCCCAGGACATGGACATTCTCCCGTTCACTCAGCGACGATGAACCGAACCTATCGCAGGGCTTCAGGACCGGCCCGGCGAGCACCAGCGACCAATCCGGACGCATTTGCGCCACCGCCTCAAGGAGGGGGATATCGAGCTTGTAGTCGGTGACCGCGCCGATGAAGCCGATGACAGGCCTCTTCATCCGCGCTATTTCACCGGCGGGTTTCAGGTCAGGCGAAAGCGCAGCGGAGAAATGCTCGAAATCTCCGACGTTGGGCACGAGATACGTGCTCTCGTTGAGCACCTTCTTCTCCCTGTATATGGCGTCCGTTGTCGCAAAGACCAGATCGGACCGCCTCACCAGGCGCTCCTCTTTCTCAATGAACTCGGCTCTGAGCACCGGATCCCCGTACCGGGGAAAAGCGCTCATGATGTCCACGCAGTCATAAACGACGAGCCTCTCTCCGAGCTTTCCCGGCATATACTCCATCTCGGGGTCATAGAACCACAGGACGAGGTTTTTCCGCATGTGCAGTTTGCGTATGCAGCGCCTGAGCAGGGCCGTGTTGAACCATTTATGTATCTTCCAGTTGCGTGCAAATCTCCTGCTCGTAATCCGGTGGCTCCAGAATATCCAGAGGTTTTCCGGATCTCTCTCCAGCACAGGAAACGGCTTTTTCAGCCGGATACAACGCCTCACGCTGAAGCACGATAGAGGGTTCACAAAGAGGACCCGGTTCGTCGCCGCAAGGCGCTTCATTATATGCTGCTTGTTCGTCCACAGGTCGTCCTTCCTCCGGAATTCCTGGCTGGAAAAACAGACGATATCGTATATCTTACTCATGGCCTATCAGGATATTCCATCTCTTGAGCTTTTCAGCCAGGGCGGGGGAGACCCTCGATATCACCTCCCCGTCATAGGGAGATAGGGGCTTGAACAGCGCAACGAGCAATATATACGTGATTGAAAAAACGGAGCACGCGACTATGAGGGCCGGGACGCTTTCGGCCTCTATCTTCCACGCTACGGCGGCGGCAACGAGGGACGCGACCACGACCTTGACAGCGAACCATCCCGGGTACTTCATCCGGATCAGGCGCCTTGCCATGAAAAATTCAACGACGTGAATTATAGACCCGGTGCCCAGGGTCGCCACAATAGCCCCCATCACGCCGAGCCCGGCGCACCTCATCGGCCCTATCTGCTCCGGAATGAGTAAACAGTCCAGCACCAGGTTGGACACGCCCGCGGACAGCCTGCAGTAGAGAGCGGTCCTCTCCCTTCCGAGAGCGTACAGAACGGTAATATTGGTCCCCCCGCCCAGGAGCCGCACCGGCAAGCCGAGGAGTATCGCCACCTGGAGCAATAAAACGACTCCCAGGAACTGCCCCGAATAGAAAACGGTTACTATTTCACGCGCCCGGAAAACCGCGAAAATCATCACGGGCAGAACTACACCGATGCTGAACTTGGTCAGCACGCTCCAGGCGTTCGCCGTGGACCCGATGCCGTACTTCTGGCTGATTTCCGAGATCGACGCCAGCCCTATCCCCCCCAGGCCGGCAAGGATGAAGCTGGAGAGAAACCGGTACATGCTGAAAGCTATATTGTAGTAGCCGATCAGGGAATCCTCTATTCTGAAATACTTCAACAGAATGATATCAATCTGCTTGCCCAGTGCGTAATCGAGGAGAACCGTCAGGAACAGGGTGAAGCCGAAGCGGTAGACCATGTCGAGCCTGCAGCGCTCGCCGGGCAGCCTGAGAAAGGCCAGCGTCCTGAAAACGTATACCGCCAGGACGCACAGGCCGACGAGGATCGAGACAATGATGATAGCCCTGATGCCGCATCCCATCCTCAAGAGTATATAGACAGCGCACAGGGAGACCGCAGCTCCCGCCACCCTGGTGAAGGCCACGACGCCCAGGTCAATTCTTCCCATGAAATATGCCATGAAGAGCGAGGTGACACCGCTTATCACGATGTAGAGGACGGAAAGCCTGAAGTAATAGGCGAGGGCGGGGGTACCGAAGAGCGAGGCCAGACGGCCGGCGAAGAGGAGGTAGAGCCCCCCCGCGGCGGCGCTGCTGATAAGCCTCGTCACAAGGAGCCGCTTGAAGAGAAACGACGCGCGGTGCTTCTCGCCGCGCATCTTCGGCATGAACACGTTGACCGCCTCGTTCAAGCCCAGCGTCGAGATGAGGATGACGAGAGAGCTCATGCTGACGATGAAGGAGTAAACACCGTACTCCGCGCCACCCAGCCCCCTCGCGGCGACAACAGAGAAGAGGAAGAGAAGGCAGGTCTCGGCCACCATGCTCAACTGGTTGAGAACGGCGCCTTTAGATGCCCTTCGCGTAAGTTCCATAATAGAGCATTGTAGCCCAAATCCCGGCATTTATCGTGCGAAAATGCTGTGCCGGAGGCCGTGGAACAAGAGCACCCGCGTATTCGCGCGCCCGCGTGGCGCCGCCGGGGCCGCTACCCGGCGCACAAAACGGGCCGGAAAACGCATCCACGGGCGGATATTTATAATCGCCCGGTATTATGTTATAAAAGCTGACGGCATCGGAGGTAGCATCCATCAATGGAATCCCGCATGAAAGGCATGACAGAGGATCGCGACATGAAGGTAACCGCCGTCGTTCCCGTTCATAATAGCGCAACCTACATCGAGGAAACCCTTCACAGCCTCATCGATCAGCGGCGGAGTTTCGACGAGATAATCGTCGTGGACGACGGCTCCACGGACGATACCGTTACACGGGTGATGAAGTACCCCGTCAGGATACTCCGGATGCCGCACATGGAGAGGAGCGCGGCGCGGAACGCCGGCTGGGTGGCGGCCTCCGGAGACATAATCGCCTTCATAGAATCCGACGGAGTATATGAGAGGGATTGGCTGCGGGAGGTGATGAAGGCTTTCGATGAAGGCCACCGCGCAGTCATCGACAGGCGCAGGATGTATAAGCCGGTTACTTATTACGCGCGCCTTAGCGACCACATTTACGACCTGCTATACGCCGATTACGAACCCACGGATGCCTGGATCATGGAAAAGAAATTGCTGGCCCGGCTCGGCGGTTTCGACGAGAGCCTCCATATCGCGGAGGACAAGGACCTTGCCGACCGCCTCAAGGCGGCAGGCGTAACCATATACTGCGCAAGGAACGCGGTCCATTATCACAAAGGAGAACCTGCGACCTTTCGGGCGGCGGTAAAGAGGTTCTACGAATTCGGACGGGGCATGTTCGACTACTGGTGGAAGGACCCCCGCAAACGCTCGACCGTGAAACTGGCGAGCCTCCTCGCCTTCTTCTGGGGCACGTTCTGCCCACCCGTATTTATCTACGTATTCATCAAGATATATGCGAAAAGGATGGCCTGGGCGCTGCGAAGCGGCATGAAGGCAAGGTACCTTCCCGTCGAGCCGTTCCTCTACACGGTCTGCCAGTACTTTCTCCAGGCAGGGGCGAGCGTCACGCTCTTGAGACATCTCTTTATCGATAAGAAGCTGAAGCTTTCGTGGAAGGGATTAGTGCCGGCCGTTAAGGAGAGGATATAGAACGACCATCCTGCAACGGCCCCCGTGAAGTAAGCCGCCGGAATTCCATGGAACACATCATGTTCGCGAAGCTACGGAGAATGATATGGATTTACACCTTCGACGCCTGGAGGATGCCTCCCAGGAACATATACATCGAGATAACCGGGGCGTGCAACTTCAGGTGCCCGAATTGTCCCCGCACCTACGCAAACAAAACAAGGGGGCACATGCCCGTGGAGATGTTCCGCAAGGTCATAAAAGATATCGCCGAAGACTACCCGGAGCTCGAGCACATCGGCTTCCATTTCTTCGGTGAAATATCGATGAGAAAGGACTTCGACACGCTGATCAACTGGGCCAGGGAGAAGCTTCCCGGAACACACTTCGGGATATCCACAAACCTTTCGTTTGAAAAAAAGGACGTCATCGACAGGCTGCTCCGCTCGGACCTGGACGTAATCGGGGTATGGCCGGACGCCTACTCCTCCGAAAGCTATGAGCAAATCAGGACCGGCGGCTCTTTTCCCGGCGTCAGGGATAACATCAGGTACCTGCTGGAAGAGCGGGCCAGGCTGAACAAGTCAGATATCGAGGTCCACGTGGGCATGGTAAAGAACAAGATAAATCAAGGTTACACGGGCAAATTCTATAAAGAGTTCGAGTTTGTGGATGCATTTCCCGGTGCCGGCCTAGTCACCATCGACAGCCACGACTGGGCGGGGCAGGTCCCCTCAGGGGCGGTAATCGACTCGGCCGGCAACTACAAGCTCAAGCTCCCGAAGGTATGTCCCATGCCCTTCTACACGCTGGTGGTAAGCGCCGAAGGCGACGTTTCCCTGTGCTGCTTCGATATGAACCTCAATCTCAAGGTGGGGAACGTAATGAAAGACGGTACAATCGCCGGGCTGTGGACGTCAGGGAACGCGAACGCCATCAGGAGAGGGATGAAGCGCTTGAACCCTCCCGAAATGTGCAGGCACTGCCACAACTTTTACTTCGATCTAACACCATCGAGGATTATCCGTAAGATGAAAACGGCTTTCATGCGGCGGGAGCTGAAGCATTTCTTGCTCGCAGATCATATAAAGAGCGCGCGGGGAAGAAGCGCCGGGAAGGCCTCCCGGGAGGGAAAAGCGGGGCAAGGCAACAGTTAAAAGACGATACCCCCCCTGTTACATCATTGGTAAACTATGAGAGAGGAGTTCCGGCGGAGCAAGATCCCTCCGCCTCCGGATAGACCCGCAGGGCAAAGAAAGTGAAAGAAAACGGAAAAAGCGTGCTCGTGCACCTCGGCGCCGGCCTGGGCAACGTGATCCAGGCGACCCCCATGATAAAGTGCCTCTCACGGGCCGGGTTCACCATAGACCTATGCATCCAAGCCGACTACGGCGATGTCCCGGCCCTCTTCAGGGACTGGCAGGCCGTACGCGCCGTCTCATCAAGCGGGAGAGAGCTTGCCGGAAACACCTACAACTACTACATCATCGGCATCTGCATGACGGCGGACCCCGTTCGCTTCAAAAATTTCGATACGGCGGTGTCCATACGCCTCGACTATTCCCACCGTGACATCCCCCACGTATCCGAGGCCGGCCTTTATCTCAACGTCGCCCGGATATTAGCGCCCGGTATCGAGGTCAGCTACGAGACGTACTGCGGCAAATCCTCCAGGGATTTCCCGGAGATCTCACCGGCAACGTGCGTCCTCGCCCCCGGCGGAAAGTTCGGCTTCGCGATAAAAAAGTGGGACAGGTACGACCTCCTCGCGGAACGCCTCGGCGACGTCGCCGTCCTCGGCATAGAAAAAGACCTGGATATCTCCAACTCGAGGACCTTTACGGGACCCATCGCCGCACTGGCAAAGGGATACCTCAATCACCGGACGTTCGCCTGGCGCGTCCTGAAGGTCTTCTCGATGAGGACCGCCAGGAGAATGCGCTTCGGGAAAGAGGCGAAAAATTACCTCGGCAGGCTGAGCCTCCCGGAGACCGCCGCCCTGATAAACCGGGCCGGTTTCTTCATAGGCAACGACTGCGGCCTCGCGCACGTCTCCATCGCCATGGGAAAGCCGACCTTTGTCCTGATCGGCCCGACAAGTGTTAAAAAGAATTTTGCGCGCTTCAAAAACGTTTATCCCATCTCGCTGGACTATGAATGCGCGCCATGCCAGGAGAAGGCGCCCGAACTCGTGATGAGGAGCTCCCACGCGAGGCATTTCTGCCCTTACGGCATCAGGTGCCTCAGGGACATGGAAGTGGACTACGTTCTCCGCCGTGTGAAGAGCATCCTGCTGGAAAAACACGGGATCGAGATTCCCGCAAGATCCCTCACGTCCAAATAAAGGTAACCGTTCATGGCCCAAATAAGCCCGTTACCGCTCCCCATTTGTTAGCACTATAACGGAAGTTCCAAATAAAGCACATGGTTCAAAGAGCACATAACCCGCTGTAAATCAACGAGTTTTGCGATTAGCAGTAAGCTTCTTCCTCGTGGCTACACGGATGCCCTTGCACGGTAGGACCTCCGGTAAGCGTACGTTCGCCAGAACCAGGAGATTCTTTGCAGATTCCCGTGGCTCGGGTATCTGGTTGCAACAAGGTTTTCTGTTCACCAGCATTTCGATTGCACACAACTGGCCGAGTTCATCAATGCCCTCTTTCACAGTCAATTCTATATCGCGCCAACACTCAGCCAGGTGCTGGATAATACGGTACGCCAACATGACAACAAACGCATGGCCCCGTGTGCGCTCAGCTCGCCGCACATGCACGGATTGCACTTCCAACCCAACCGTTTTACATGTCCGAAACGCCTGTTCTACAAGAGCCAAGTCCCTGTAACGATCGTGAATGACTTCTTTGCTAGCCATTTCCTTCGTCAAATCGGTTTTGAGTACATAACAACCATCCAGTTTGGCCGCTTCGGCAATGGCATCTTCGTCTACGACAAGCTTAATAGTTCGCCCAGAAGCGCAGAGCGCCACCCATCCTGATAGCCTCAATGTCTTACACTTCTCTCGTACTTTTCTCAAAGCTACCGTAACACTGGCACGAGTATGCTCCATCAAATACTGGTTTTGCTTTTCTACTTCACGCAGTAAAGACGCTGACTTGCTCTCGCGGGATGCCGCAACCTCATCCGCCCTCAATGGATTGCGACGTAAGATATACCGTATCCCTTCATCCGTTTTCACCTCGGCAAGTTTCTGGTCAAAGAGACTCATCTGGATGACTTCCTCTTTGAGCATCTTTTCAATCTGGGGCTTCGTTATCGCCGTAATATAGTGGAACCCATGCTCAACCAGATCCTCCACCTGCTTGCTCTTGATCATGCCGCGGTCTCCCACGAAAGTCACCTCTCCTCCCCCAAAGCGGTTGGCAACCTTCTTAACCTGTGAGGCAAATGTGGCTGGATCTTGCGTGTTTCCCGCAAAGACCTCTATCGACAGAGGCTTACCTGCTTCATCGCACAGCAGTCCAATCACAATCTGTTTCTTACCCTTTTTCCCGTCACGGTTGTAGCCAAACGCGGCAAGCTCGTTGCATACGCCTTCCAGGTAACTGCTGGTCACATCATACAAAAAGAGCCGCGGTTCCTCCTCTCTGTGCTCTGCGTCAAAAAGATTACTCTCAATACGTACCTGGTTAGCACACAGCCAGTCCAAGTTCCTGTAGAGATCATCTTCGTTAAAGGTGTCCAACCCCAGTATATCGCAAGCGGCATGGCTTCCCGCCAACCGCACCGCCGACAACCTGGACCCCGGAGCAATGACTCGCGCGATTACCTGCCACAGCGCGAGCTTTCCTTCTCGTGAATTGCCCATCGCTTCTTTAATGCCTACCTGCCGGGCAATATCGTAGACCAGCCATACGGCACCCATCGATAGCCCTTGTTGTAGAGACACCGCTTCTGTGACGGCAACCAATTCATTTAGATCATGCTTATGCTTCAGGGCCAGACGGATAGCCTCGATCTCTTCCTTCGAACACCTTGAGAGGTTGGCAATGGTCCGATGTTTGACCTTCCCGTTTTCACGGTAACTCTCCCGTAACAGGTACCGCCTATACTTTCCCTGGCTTGTTGAGACATCAACATACATAGTGGCTACAATAATACCAGGATAGGAATCTATGGCAAGGAAAAAATCTCATTATAGTAAATATATTAGTGGCTACAATAAAAGCCAAAAAACTGATCTAATATCCTTCATGGCAAGAGGTTGCGACAATTTACGCTTGGAACATCCGATACAAGGCTTGCGACGTGAAGATATGCTGCAAATTTGTCCATTATTCCAAAACGAAACGAAGTCTTTTTCCGAAAGACGCTGAAAGTCCTTATATTCTGATTATTGAGGTTATCATGAAAAAGGCATTAGTATATTTTATCGTTTCTATGGCGCAGTTGCATCTCTTTGCATATGAGGCTATAAGTTTTTTTGAAAACAGGTGTGCTCTCGGCGTTATAACCTGATCCATAAAGAGAGCCCTGGCCGATTTATCATCGAGAAACCTTCCCAGCAGGAGTAATGCGAGTGGCTGAAAAAGCGTCTTCGAGAGAGGATAGATAAAATTTACTATGTTTTTCTTATTACGGTTCCAATAAAGGTAGCGGATGGGGAAGGTTGCTTTATGAACGATATAGTAATACGGGTTCCATTTATTATAGACGCTCAGATACATGTGTCCGTTCGGTCGCGTTATTCGAACCAGCTCTTCGAACGCCCGGAAGGGGTCGGCTGTATGATGGATCACACCATTGCTGATCGTGAAATCGGCGGTATCGTCCTCCAATTGTAAATCCATCACGTCGCCGTACATGGCATTAAACCCTCTTTGCTTCAGGGTGTCGACGTTTGAAGGGGATATGTCCACTCCTGTTATTCGCTCCTTCGGTATGCCGTAGTCGACGTATACCCCCATCCAGTAACCCGATCCGCAGCCGATATCAAACAAGCGTTCATCTTTCTTAATCATTCCCAGGAAATCGAACAACAACGGGTTATATCTGGCCCTCTCATAATTCAGATGTCCAAACTGAATTTGATCGTACAGCTCTTTGGCATCTTCTGCGATCTTGCGGCTCATTGATCAGCTACCCTTCCGTTATATGAGCAGTTTTTCCGCGCGTGGCAAGTAAGAAACCACACTAAATATATGCGAGACTGGAACGGCAGACAATATAGACGGAGAAAAGGTTCCTTGCCGGAATATTACTCCTCTTTTAGCGCTATATCCAGAGCCTCGTTCATATGATTTCGCAGCCTGTTCAGCGCTTCTTCAAGCTCGCCGGCTATTTTTTCTTTCTCATCGATGGCTTTATCGATCCTGGCCTTTATTTCATCGAGGTCGTCCTGGAAGGGATCGATCAGCATGTCTTCTTTTCCTATATGCCTGAAGAAGCTGAATATCTTTTCGTAAATGGCGTATCCGAAAGTCGGCACGTGGTAATGACAAGCAAAGGAATTTGTATGATGGCGCATGGAAAAAACCAGGTCGAGCTTTTTGTAAATACTGAGGACGGTAAAAGGATGGAGATTGTTCTCTATTAGGACCACGTCCTTCGGGTTGCGCAGCTTTGCTATAACCATTTCCGCGATTTCACTGTCCGACAATATTACTTTATATTTCTTCGGCAAGTAGTGATGGGGGATAAATATGAGCTGGGCATCGTATTGCTCGATTAGGTAATCGCCAATTTTCGCCGTGAAGTCGATTATCTGCTTCATCTCGTCGGCTATTTCACCTTCCGGGACATCGCTTCTTTCGAGCCTCATTTTTACAAGGTTAATCCTGAATGGTTTTGAGAAGAAGTCCCTGAGGCCGAATCCAACACGGAGTTTGGAATCTGAGATCCTGTCGTTGCGGTACTCGAACCCTTCGAGATGAGAATCCAGCAATGTCAGACTCGGCTCGCAGCCCAGGAGCAGGGCGGGCTCTCTGACGGGTATATTCTTGAGGTTATCGAATGATTCTTCATTCCTTACTATGCAGTAGTCGGCAGTCTTGCCGATCAAGTATTTCAGGGCAAAAAGATTTATCCGCTTGGTGATCTTCTCTGCCTCCGTCCCGAGGAGGATGACCTTTCTCCCGAGCAGCTTGGCCGTACAGATCCTTATCGCGTAATAAAGTGGTAGAAATGATACCACGGATTCGCTAATCGACACGTCCCCGCATGTCACGAACAGGTCTGATTTCAGCAATTCCAGCGGATTATCGAAAATGCCCTCCTTCCTGATTGCCATAAAGTTTCCATCGATGCGTGATAGAAGTTGCCGCACCCGTTCCGGATACCATGATGTGAGTATAAACCTCACGTTCTCGTATCTATCCTGGAAGAGCTTTATTATCGCGAGCATTATAGCCTCCGCTCCGATATTTCCCCTTCCTCCCGCACCGCAGAGATAGATTGTCTTGAATTTTGACCTCATCCGGGCCCATCCGCAGGTTTGCGCCCGGTGAGAGGACGGCGTTTAAATGAGTGATGTCCGTCGCCTGAACAGTATGCCAAGCGCATTGAAGCGGCCCGCGTGCGCTCGTTTTCCATGATAAGCCTGAAAATCGTATGATAGGGCATCAGGCGGGCGGGGTTAGGATGCATTGTTTTTTAACCAGAGAATCAGGTTCAGCGTCGTCCACAGGGCATGGGCGTGATTGTGAATGCCTTTAACGTGCTCCGTTAGCATGGTCTGAACGCCCTCATAATTGAATATGCCCAGCGTCTCAATATTTTCCTTTTGAAAGCTGTCGTGCAGGAGTTCCTTCCAGCCTTTTTGCTTGAACCATTTTTGATAGGGCATGTTAAGGCCCCTCTTGCCTCTTTTCCTTATTTTCTCCGGGATTACGTTTTTCACCGCATCGCGCAGGGGTATCTTATTAAATAGCCCCTTTATCTTGTGCGCTGAGGGAATGGAAAACGCGTAATTGACTAGATCGATATCCAGGTACGGAACCCTTAGCTCCATGGTATGGGCCATGCTTATCCTATCAGCCCGGAGCAGGAGATCATCCACGAGGTGGATAAGGCAGTCGGTCGCCATCAATTTATTAAGCACATCGCTTGATGCGAACGAGGAAAAGACATCTTCGTAAATCTGCGATGTCTCCAGCCGGTCGAGACCGCTTATGAAATCCCTGTTCAGGATTTTGCGCTTCTCGGAATCATTCATGCTTGCCCGGAACCAGAAGTGAGCCTTGGGAGGGTTGAACTTAACTCCATCCGTGAATCTTCTCAGTTTCATATCCAGGCTCACCTTGTTGTCGGAAACGGGAAGCTTGTGCGCGATATAATGGAGCGCTCGCCGCACCGGCGCCGGTAGAATCCGGTAATACCTTGCCATGTTCTGGGCTGAGTATGTCTCGTATCCGCCAAAGATTTCGTCCGCACCTTCACCGGAAAGTATTACGGTGACATAGTCTTTAGCGTACCGGCATATGTGGTATATCGGAAAAGTCGAGCCCTCGCAAAAAGGTTCGTCAAAGTAGTAGGATATCTCCTCCATCGAGTCCAGCATAGTTACAGCGTCCAGGACAAGCTCGTGGTGGTCGCTTTTTAAGTATTCGGCCATCAGCCTTGAGTACTCGCTTTCATCAAAGCTCTTTTCTTTGAATACAATGGCGAAGGTCTTTATTGGTTCTTCCGCCATTTCCGAGGCCAGCGCGGCGAGGGCGCTTGAGTCCACGCCCCCGCTCAGAAGAATGCCGAGGGGGACGTCGGAAATAAGCCTTCTCTTTATCGAAGTTTTAAGCAATCGCAAGGATTCAGCGGCGATTGTTTCTCTGCTTTGAGAAGATCCGTCGGATGTAATAGCTATTTCCCAGAATTTAACTAGCTCGATTTTCCCCTCCTTCAAAACGAGGGTGGACCCCGGCGGCAGGCTGTAAACGTCTTTGTAGATGGTCTGCGGTTTAGGCACGAATTGAAGTGACAGGAAGTCCGCTATTGCCTGCGGATGGAGCTCGCTTTCGAACGAGGGGTGTGATTTTAAGCTCTTTATCTCGGAACCAAATAGAAATAAGGAGCCTTTCCTATAGTAAAAAAGCGGCTTAATTCCTAAAGGGTCACGGGCTAAAAGTAGAGTATCGCGGGGTATGTCGTATATTGCGATAGCATATTGCCCTCTTAGTTTGTTCCAAAGTTGATTTCCATACTCCTCATACAGATGAAGGATGCATTCTAAATCGCCTTTGGTTCTGAACTTGTGACCTTTTGTTCTTAGCTCGGCTCTCAGCTCTTTGAAATTGAATATTTCACCGTTCCCAGCCAGCACAAGGCTTCTGTCCTCGTTAAACATGGGCTGCGGGGAATGCAGAATATCGATAATCGGCAGCCTCCTTACGGCGATGCCGATATTGTTGCCGGTCCACATGCCGTCAAGCGTCCCCCTGTGCACGACAGCCTCAAGCATTGAGGCAAGACTGTCCTCGATATTTCCGGATGGGGCGAAATTATATATGCCGCAGATTCCGCACATAGTATTACGCAGTTTTGTATTACGGTGTTTCGCCGGGCCGCCTTACTGGCCTGCATTAAAGCGACAATGTAGCAACAATGGAGCGGCTTTTCAATCTATTATATATCCCGCTCCTCCAGGATGGCGCGGTGGCGGTGGTACCGCTTCTGCCAGAAGCCCCTTCTGAAATACCAGAGCATCGCCGACCCCTGGCAGACGTCAAAGGCGTTGATCCCCAGCCATATTCCCGTCGGACCCAGGCCGCAGGCGAGGGCCAGCGCGTACGCGACGGGGACGCGAAGGCCAAGCTGGGCTATCCCCGTCATCATAGCCGGCGTGAGCGTGTCCCCCGCGCCGCCGATGCCCTTGCCCAGGACGAGGGTGGAGGATAGGAAAGGAATGGTGACGGCGACGAAGCGGAGGAATCCGGAGGCTATCGCGACTACGTCGGGGTCCGCGCTGAATACTCGTACCATCTGTGGAGCGAAGATGAAGAATAGGACCGCGATGGGAATCACGAGCAATTCGAAATATTTAACGGAAGTTACAAATAAAGGTGGGAGTTACGGCATAAGGGCCGGACGAGCGATATCCCAGCTTCTTGAGAATCTTCAGGCAGGCTTTGTACTCTCTCTTTATGTGAAACTCCGTGATCAGGACCGGGTGAACCTGATCGATGGCCTCCAGGGAAGCCCGGATGACCGGCAGCTCCCAGCCCTCGATATCCATCTTGACCAGCCTGACGTTCCCGATCTCATCCAGCAGGTCGCCCAGCGTCACCGCGCGGATCCCGCCCCGCCCGGATATGACCCTGGTGCCGCCTACGTTCGATGGGTCAATATCCGAGCACCGCGCGAACCCGGGACTATCGGTGACGGCGACATTCAACAGCTTGTACGGCTTCCCGACGTGCCTGCTGACGTTCCGCTCCAATGCCCCGAAGATATCCGGATGCGCCTCCACGCAGGCCAGGGCCTCCGACGGGCAGTGGTTGGCGAAGAAGATCGAGTGGTTGCCTATGTTGGCCCCTATATCCAGGTAGCACCCCCTCACCCCCAGGCCGGCAACCTTCTCGAGCAGGTCCAGCTCGTAGAACCGCCCGGTCTGCCGGAACCTCCGGATCATTATGTCCTCCCCCGTCACGCCAACCAGGTCGTACGTCCTGCCCTCGTACTCGATAGTTGCGACAGGTGGTTTTTCACTCATGCTTCACGCCTCATATCAGTTGGCGGTGCCGCCGCGAATCGGGCCTACCTCGCACGTAACTTTTAATATGGACGTCGAATAATACCCGGCGAAAACAATTCAGTTAAATGGTTTTGCGCGTTGCAACGCCATCCAATTAGTATATGATCCCAATTTACAGGCAGGCATCAATCGGCTATTTTCGGAGATAACCGCGGACCCCGAAGCATGCAGCAGGCGGCTTACCCGCTCGACAAATGAGTTTGACAGCGCGAAGAAAATTGTTTGGAAAGGTGGCCGCAGGCTCCGCCCTTTTCGGCACGGTCTTCGGAATAACCGACGGCCTCTTTGTAATATTTTCCGATCCACTCCTTCTTTCATATAGGGAGCGCGTTAGTTACTGCGCCATAGAGATCGCCGTCCTACTGCTTGCGGGCTTAATAGCAGGTTTGCTCCTCGCGTCGTCATTCGCCATATTGCGTAGATGGACCGGCAAGGAGCCGTGCCCCGCCTTCATCCGGGGCGCCTCTCTTGCAGCCCTCGCCGCCGGGGCTCTCCTGGTCTGCTGCCTCACGTGGATGACCGGCATAGCCGCCTACGCGCTGGCCCTTTTACTGATGTGCCGGTTCTTCCTGAAAAAAAATGAGGACCACTCTTCTGCCCGATATCTCCTCCTGTGCGCGACCCTCCCGATAATGATAAGGGCGATCGTCTTCTTCCTGGACAGATACGACCTCTGGCTGGAAAAAGGACTCTACCTCTCTGCCTTCGTGGGGGCTTCCCTCATCCTCCTCTTGATCGTCTCTCTCCCCTGGAAGACTCTCCGGGAAAATGACCGGATGTTCCCCCGTCTTTCAAAAGCACTCCTAGTCCTGTTCTCTGCACTTACCGTCCTGATCATTGTGTTGCTTCTTCTCCCCGCGCCCCGCCCGACCCGCCGGGAGGATTCCAAAGCTCCAAACCTGCTTTTCATCCTGGTCGACGCCCTCCGGAGAGACCACCTCGGCGCATACGGCTATCCGGAAAACGTCAGCCCCACCGTTGACAGGCTCGCGCGGGAGGGAGCGTTCTTCACCACCGTTGTATCCGCCGCCCCGCACACGGTTACTTCCATGCCGAGCATAATGACCTCCCAGTTTCCATGCATCCATGGCGTCGATATGCGCGGAGAATACGAGAAAGAAATACCTGCCGGACTGGAGACGCTCGCTGAGATGCTATCGAGAAGAGGATACATGACGGCCGCTTTCGTGGCCAATCCCTACATCCAGATAACCGGCCTGGACCGCGGCTTCCAGGAATTTCACGACCTGGCCCTCCTCAAGACGCTGATAATAACGGGCTCCAAATTCTACCTCCGCTGCATGAGAATCTGGGGCCGGTACTTCAACTATGAATTGATGTACCCCATAGGCGGCCGCCTCAACAGGCGGGTCATCTCGTGGCTCGGGGAGCGGAGCAGCGAGCCCTTCTTTCTCTTTGTACACTACATGGACGTTCACAACCCATACATTCCCCCCCGGGGATTTTCCGAAGGGCTCGGCGATGTTATAGAGGGCTACTTCGACGCGTGGGAAGGTATCAAGCGCGGCGAAACGGAAAAGAGGGAGGAGAGGCTCGACCTGCTCAAGCGGCTCTACGACCGCGAGATCCTCTACATGGACAGCAACCTCAAGGAAGTCCTGGCCGCACTCGATGAGCTGGGGATGAGGGACAACACGCTTATCGTGCTGGCGGCCGACCACGGGGACGAGTTCTACGAGCACGGGGATCTCGGCCATAACCAGACACTCTACGACGAGGTCCTGCTCGTGCCCCTTATCTTCAACATGCCCGGCAGGATAGAAGCCACCGGGGCTATCGGGGGCCAGTTCACGACAATGGATCTACTCCCGACAGCTCTCTCCATCCTGGGCCTTCCCGTTCCCAGCGGCCTGGCGGGCGTGAGCCTGTACCCCTTCAACACGGGTTGGAGCACTCGCACCGAAGAGCGCGTCCTCTACAGCGAGAGCAGGGATTACATATCGGCGAGGATGGAGGGGTGGAAGCTCATACGCGCCAAGGACAGCGGCAGGGAGGAGCTTTACGACCTTAAGAACGACCCGCTTGAAACCGTGAACGTACGGAGAGACAAGCCAGATATAGCGGATAAGCTGGGAAAAGCGTTAAATAACTACCAGGCGAAGAAAGAGCAGAGGAAATTCGAACCCCTTCCCGCTAAAGTCACCGACGAGGCCAGGGAACAGCTTGAAGCACTGGGATATATCGTCAAATAAAAATGCAAGCTTTGGGATTTTCATTTCGCGCTTGTATCGTCACCAACGAGCATAAATAGAGCCCCCGGGATCTCTCCTCTTCAGGATTCGATAGTCACGCCGCACCTTCCGAGGTGGGCCCCCTTCCCAGCATCCTGCAGAGTAACAATAGAGAGAGAAGGCTCGCCGCCACTATCACAACCAGCAAAATCAGGATGGGGAGACCGTGCGCCCCCGGGGCCGCCCACCAGGGCCAGGCGGCGTCCCACCTGCCATCCGCGGCTATTGCCCAAAGGTTCCCGACCGCTGTCGGCAGCTGCGCGTCTCCCCAATTCCAGTAGGAGGTGGAGTCGGTCCCGGCAGCGGAATATCCTCCGACAGCGGGGACGAGCTGCAGGAGCACGCAGATGGCGAACGCCGCGACAATGAGCCGTCTGAACGCGGGCGAGCCCCTCCTCCATCTCCCTTCCAGCCAGTACGCGAGCGGTATGAACATCAGGGCCACGGTCGGCAGCTGGAACCTCGGCCCCCACGCGTTGGGCGTCGCCCACCAGCTCCACTTGGCGAAAAAGAGGAAGTTGACAAGGACCGCCAGGAGAACCGCCACTGCTTTTATGCGCCCGGCGCGCACGAAGGCCGGCACGCCGAGGACCGAAAGCGCCAGAACGGGAGAGAAGACGAAGAGGCCCCTGCCGGGGCTGAAAAGAAGGGCCGGAGCCGATTCCAGCAGGGAGGCGCTGAAATCGAACGGGGAGGTCGCACGGTCATACCCCAGGTAGAAGAGCGAGCCGAATCGATGATAGTTGTACCAGAAGAAGAGCAGGGCGAGAGGAAGGATGCCGGCCAGCAGCAGGGCGGTGGCCCTCAGCCGTGCGCGCACGTACGGGCGGGAGGATGACCGGGGCGACAGGACGAAGACGGCGACGGGCAGGAAGAAGATGACGGCGCTGACGCGCGTCACAACCGAGAAACCCAGGAGCAGGCCGGCATACAGCCAGTACGCGGGCCTTGCCCTGTCGACGGCGCGGAAGAGGCAAAGGAATCCCCACAGAAGCAGCAGCACACTGAGAGATATATCAAAGCTCAGGGTCGAATAGACAAGCGCCATCGAGCCGAAGACGTACATGACGGTGGTCATCGAAGAGACGGAGCGGGAAATGCCGAGGTCTCCCAGAAGGGAGAAGAGGCAGACGCCCGTCATTGCGAGAACGAAGGCGTTCGCCGATTTCGAGATAAAAAACGGCTCGATGAAGGGCCGCCCCTTCAGAGACGGGGGAAGGATGCCGGCCGCCCGGATAGCGAACTTGTCGGCAGCCACAGCCGGAACGAAGAGCAGGGACTGGCCGAATCCGTACCAGGAGAAGTACTTCCCCCCCCTCCCCTCCTGTATGCGCGCGTCTCTCCAGCCTCTGTGCTGGGGAAGGTCCACGGCCCCGCTCTCCACGATCCTCCTGGCGACCTCGTATTCTATGAAGCCGTCGCCGACGCCCTTACCGTGGAAATGCTTGGACGAGAAGATAAGGAGAGTCGACAGGAGAAAGGCGAAGAGTACTGCATTATCTCCCAAATATAGTCGTCGCAAGGGCACTTAAGTATAACTCTCTCGCTCTGCTTACAAGAAGTGATGAATCTCACAATGCAAAGTGCATGCTGCAAACTGTAAAACGCAAAATGAGAAACTTACAAAGGAAAGATAGCTTCGATGTATACACCGCTTCCCGCTTTTCAATCTTCACTCTGCACTGCTCCGGTCGACCAGCATAACGGGGACGCCGTCCCTCACCGCGTACTCGGCGCCGCAGGAGCTGCACCGGCTCCCCTCGTCCGACCACGAGAGGACGCCCCTGCATGCCGGGCAGACCAGCATTTCCCTTATGTTGAGTCTCCTCTGGCGGAGATGCCTCACGGGATTCTTAAGCCACTTGAAACAGACCGGCAAGTGTGACCTGAGCCTGCCGTAAAGGCAAGGCTTCCCCTCCAGCTTCGTCAGTGACTTGAGCACCTCCTTATCAGCGAGGTCCATTGAAAGGCGCGGGTCCGGCGGCCTCATCTCCCACCGTATCGAGTCCTCCCACTCGAACCTCACGCTGAAGAGCTCGCGCACCCTCGCGGCGAAGGCCCTGTACTCGGGAACGCACTGGTGGAGGTAATCGAAGAGGTCGCCGAATTTGCTCCTGTTCTCTTCGAGCATCTTCCTGATGATTAATCTATCCCCTTCCTTACCGACGATCCACCTGTGGTGAGGGCGCGGGCCGGCAAGGGCCTCCTTGACCTCGGAGGGTGTTTCCATGTATCCCCGTTTTCCAACCCTTTCTATCTCCCCCAGGAAGACGCCCGGGTCCTCCACGTGCTCCAGGACGTGGCTGCATATCACGTAATCGAAGGATTTGTCCCTGAAGGGAAGCCGGCTGCCGTCGGCTATCACGAGCGGACGCCAGTCCCTCCTCAGCGGGAACACCCCGCCCCAGCCGCGATCCGTGCTCGGGCCGATCGCCCTGTCGCAGAGGACATCGGAGCGCCAGTTCGGCTGGTGTCCGCTGCCGACTTCAAGAACGAGATCGCTCCTCTTTATCTTCATAGTGCCTGCGCGCCCGGGTACAATCCACTATAGAAAACGTCCCGCGAATATTCAATTGAGAATTTGCCCGGCCTCGCCGCCTGTATGCTCCGAGCGCCCACTTAATGGTTGACTATCCCACACCTATTGCCGACAATTTCTCACAAAACCTGCCGGGCCGATTTTTATTTTCATTCGACGTCCCACACCCCCGCTGATTGCGGCGGGCCGATCCGGCAGGGAATAAAAGGATTGAACTCCATGGAGAATCCGGGGCCAACCATGACAAAGGCCGGAAAAATCGGCCTGTTTTTTGACATCTCCATACTGGCACTGCTGGCCGTGTTCGCTTTCCGCATCACATTCCAGGCCGGAACAAGGGGATTCTTCGCGTTCGATCAATCCATAGTATTCGACGGGGGCTACAGGGTTCTCCTGGGCCAGATACCTTACCGCGACTTCATTATACCGATAGGACCGGTGGCCTTCTGGCTGCAGGCTGTCTTTTTCGCCCTGCTGGGCGTCAATTATTACGCCTGCATATTCCCCGCCGCCCTCTTCAACGTGCTGGCAGCCTTCCTGGCCGTGGGCACAATCAGGCTCCTTTTTCCTGGAAAGAAGATCGTCTCTTACGGGGCCGGGTTTCTTACGGCGGCCTGGTTCTATCCACCCTTCGGAATACTCTATTATGACCAGACCGCCTTCTTCTTCTCCTTTCTCGCCCTGTATATCATCCTCCTATCGATACTGAAGGCCCCCGAGCGTCCTTTATTGAGAACATCCCTGCTCGCTCTCTCAGGCATCCTCGTCCTTGTTTCCTTCCTGAGCAAACAGAATGCCGGCTTATTCTTTTTACCGATATTTCCGCTTTTGCTCCTGGCAGGTTACAGGAGAGGCATAAGGGGCGCCCTCCTGGATTGCGCGGTCTTCTTCGCCGCCTTCTGTGCGGGCTTACTCGCGTTCCTGGCGTGGGTGCACACACGGTCCGACCTCAGCGACTTCATCACCTTCTTCTTCAAAGTCCCCTCACAGCAGGGGATCTGGAGAATTTTCAATGCCGGGGGGATATTCGGAATATTGCACCTCCTCTACACAGGTGATGGCCCTGTAACGATCAGAATTATCATTGCCTTCTCCCGCTTGCTCTCCGTATTTTTCATCCTCCTCTATTGCTGGAATATCCGAACCATTGGCAGGGAATGGCGCCGCCAGCTCCTGGCCGCTCTTATATGCCTCTATTGCTCTTTCTATCAATACCTTTTCCTCTTCACCACGAAGAATAATCCGGAAAATTGTCTCCCGTTCATAGGGTTAATATTCGGCATCGGAGCCGCCCTTGCAACCTGCCTTCTGGCGGACATGACGATAAAAATGCAGGTGCTGAAACAAAATATCCATTATCCCGGCCGTTCTACCCTAAGGCGCCTGGCAATTCTTATCCTGGCGCTCTTTTTCTTTTATTCCCTGAACCAGGGGCGAAAGGCTTATCTTTCCAGGAAGGTCCACGAGGTCTTCGTGAGGCCCGTTTTCGGTGAGCCTTCTTCCATCGTTAAATTACGGGGCCTGAGGTGGGGCAAATACACAAGGGCTCGCGCACATTGGAACTACACCGGCAGAAAGGAGTACATGAAGAGCCCGGCCGTTACCGAAAATGATTTCGCCTCCCTCCTGGACTATCTCGGGAAGAAGGGGTCTCACTTCTTCGTTTTCCCGGATACAACGATACTCTACGGCCTGCTGGACGCGACCCCGCCTCAACCGCTGCTCTGGTTCGACGAGGGCCTCACGTACCCCCGGGAATACGACCCGGTCATCGACAGGCGGATTGTAAAGAGCCTTGAGGAAAATAACGTCGATACATTTGTCCTGGAGGAAGAATCGTTCTGGGGAACTGAAGAGAGGCTGGGGCATTTTCCGCTTTTAAAGTCATATATCGACGGGAAATTCGAAAAAGTGAAGCAGTTCGGCATATTCGCCGTCCATGAGAAGAGTGAACTTCAACAGGACCCGGAAGCCGGTGAGGTAACCGGGGAATAATTCGTGGCCGTCGCATCCCCTCTTAAAGGATGAAAAGATTCCGCACAGTTTTTATCCTTGATATTCTGGCTCTCGTGCTGGCGTTCGCCCTGCCGGGCGCGTTGGGCATCGCTTCCCGGCCAGGGCGCGCACTCACCATAAACCCGCTTATTATCAGGGCAGTACTGCTCGCGTACATTCTCGCTACGTGGACGGCTCTCATGTACTACAAGGGGAAGCCAAACTTGCTCTTTCTCCGTCCCCTGAACCTCCTCTACGCCCTGGTTGCTCTCTGCCTCTCCGCTAATTTTCTCATAGCGTGGGACGTGACCTACCGGCCTTCCTGGGAATGGCTTGCCTCGTTCGGCGCGATTTCATTTCTCCTGCTCTGGGCCGTGGCCAGCTTCTGCGGCCACAGGCCGGAGGACCGTGGCAGGCCCGCAGGCATTCTCCTCCTCGCGGCGGGAAGCTTGTTCACGCTCTCCTTTGCAGTAAAACTCGTTGCCGGTTACTTCATATGGAAAACAGCGCGAATTCCCCTGATCATTGCCGGCACTCTCTGCCTGTGCGCGTTCTACGCCTCGGCCGGCACGGAAAGGATGGAATCGTTCATCAAGAAAGTATCCGGTACCCGGGGATGGATCTGGGCGGTAACCGGGGCGATAGTTGCCGTAATCATCGCCGCGACCCTGTCTCAAGCGGTGCTGGGCGGCATTCCCCACGTCCAGGACAGCATAGCAATGCTCTTCCAGGCCAGGATCTTCGCCTCGGGCAAGCTATTCGCGGCATCGCCGCCCTTCCCCGGGGCGTTTGACTGCGAGTTCATATTGGTGGACGGGGGGAAATGGTACGGCAAATACTTCCCGGGATTCTCCATCCTGCTCGTCCCGGGCGTTCTGGCCAGCCTGCCCTGGATGGTGAATCCGGTTATAGGGGGCCTTACACTTGTAATCATATTTCTGCTGGCGAGGGACCTTTTCGGAGAAAGGGTCGCCAAAACATCGGTCCTCCTCGCCCTCCTGTCTCCTTTCTTCCTCTTCATGTCGGCAAGCTACATGTCGCACTCAGCTTCCATGCTCTTATCGAGCCTCCTGTGCTTTTCGGTCGTGAGGTCGGCCAGAAGCCCCCGATCATCTCTCTGGCCCCTTATCGGCGGGATCGCTTTTGGCTTCAACTTGATCACGAGACCGTACACCGCCCTCCTGGTGGCGGTACCGGCCGCGATTTACTTCCTTGTGTGCTCCCGCTCCCAGGGCAGGCTCGCGAAAAGATTCATTATCGCCCTTATTCCCGCCGCAATACTCATCGCTGGCTTCGGTCTCTACAACCTGGCCCTCACGGGCGACCCATTCCTTTTTCCCTTTCTTAAATACAATCCGTCCGATTGTTTCGGCTTCGGCGAGACCGTCGGGATTTCTCACCTGCCGGAGAGCGGTTACTCTCTCCACAAAGGCGTATCGAACTTCAAGAGCAACCTGACAGTCCTCTCGAAGGACCTCTTCGGATGGCCGAGATGGACATTCCTCTTCATGCTCCTTCCCGTCCTATCCCCATACAGAAAAAGGGGAGATATATTTCTCCTCTCTCTCTTTGCCGCCATTTCTGCCGGCTACTCCCTCTGGTGGTACCACGGTATCTGTTTCGGGGCCAGGTTCTGGTACGAGGCCATGCCGGCTTACCTCATCCTCGCCGCCCGCTCGCTTCAGATAGCCTGCCGGGAAGGCCGCAGGCTGGGAATTAAGCCATTCCTGTTTGCAGCCGCCATCCTTCTTTTCCTGACGTGTTGCAACCTGGCAACCTACTTTCCAAAGATGCTGCGGTTTTATGGAGACAGCTACCGGTATATCGACACGGTGCTGGAGATCGAGATCGAAAAGCGGGGGATTACCAGGGCGCTCATATTCGTGGACAGCAAGCACTACTCGGCCCCCGAAGCGAAAGGCTACCCCGACGCCTACCTCAGCGCTTTTTCCCTCAACGCGCCGGATTTAACCGGAGATATCGTGTGCGTGCGTGAGACGGTCGATACGACTAACAAGTTATTAATCGAGCATTTTCCAGACCTGACACCGTACACCTTCATTCACCCCAATCCTGAATACTCCCCGTCAAGAGCCCGAGATGGATCCGATCTTCCCGTCCTGGCACCGCTTCATTTCCGCGAATAGCCACATGGCCATGTCTATGAAGAGAAAGATCAAAATCTCGATCTACTACCTGCTCTACTGCGCCATCATCGTACTGCTGGCTTTCTCGATAGGTGAAATCGTATTACGGCTCAATCCTCAATTCGCGGAAACAAAAAATCACGTAGAGTGGCTGCGGTCTATGATGACATACGATGAGCTGCTGGGCTGGAGACATGTCCCCGGTGCCGAAGTGTCGTCCGAAACGCCGGAGTACAGTGTCCGATACACGATAAACTCCAAAGGGCTCAGAGGCGAAGAGCACAGCTACAATAAAGGGAAGCGATTTAGAATTATTTGCCCCGGTGACTCATTTACCTTCGGCTGGGGCGTTGCTGCCGAGGACCGTTTCAGCGATATTTTGAAAAACCTGATCGGTGACACGGAAGCCGTCAATATGGGGGTTCAAGGATACGGAATAGACCAGGAGCTGCTCCAGTTACAACGCGAAGGAGTTAAATATGAACCGGACCTGATCGTGTTGTACGTCATCCCCCACGATCTCACCAGGGCGTGTTATTCTAAAATGTGGGACAAGCCGAAACCCCGGTTTGTCCTGGAGGAAGGCGCCCTCAGGCTCACCAACGTGCCCGTCCCTGGAGTAGATATGTTTTCCTTCAGCAACCCGACTCTCGATCGAATAAGATACCAACTCGGAAATAAAAGCTACTTCTTCTATTACCTTCAGGATAGGTTATACAATAGGTATGCACACAGGATAAATGCTTCCGGTGACGAGGCAATCAAGATAGAGCTTGCCAAGGCTATATTCACAGAGATGCAAAAGACGGCGGAGTCACTCAAGGCAAAGCTTGTCATAATCGGCGCCTTGCCGGTGGAGCTAAAGGAATTTTTTAGAGAGAAAAATATATACTACTGCCCGGATCCTCTAGCTGCCTATCCGGGAAATCCCGGCGATATACGTTATACCGAGTTTCATCATCCTAACGCGTCAGGACACAGGTTAATCGCCGAGGGAATCTACGATTTCCTGATAGAGAACAACCTGGTTCCAGAGAAGCATATCGAGGAACAGCATTCACCAAAACAGAATGTCTTAACCGATAGTTAGTTTGGATTTAAAACAGCTCAATCCATGACGCGCAAAAGAATCATAGACATCATCAACCTCCTGATGGCGGCTGTCATAGTCGGCTTTCTCATCGGATTGATAAATGCTCTTTGCCAGCTCCTTTCCGGCCTCAGGACCATCAACAGGATTACGCCCTTCATCATCGTTCTATTCAACCACTCTATGAATCGATGGGTTTTGATACTCATCGTTGTTCTGCTGCTCACATCAATTGTTGCTTTCGCCCGAAAATCGGCCAGTCATAGAAAGAAGAAAGGTCCTTTGAGACGAACAGTAAACGAATGCGGATATTCTTATCGTTACCTCCCCCTCACTTTATCATTGATCGTCGCATACCTTGCATTAAGCCACCGTCACCAAATTGGCCGATTCCTCACCATTGTATTTCCCCCGGAAGCGGTTGGACGGTTTCACCTTCCCGAGCTTTTTTCGATCGGCGCCTTTGCAGCTGCTGTTATTTCTCTGAGCTGGATTTTTAAAAGAGTCGATCTCCAGACTCTTTCCAGAAGGTTTGCCTGGTTTAGCCGGTCGTCCACCCTTAAGTGGATGTGCGCAACATGTCTTACAGTCATGGTTATCCTGAACATCACGGAACATCTGCTTACACCGAAGATGCCCAATATCATCCTCATCTCGCTGGACACGTTGAGAGCCGACCACTTGAGCTGTTACGGCTATCATCGCGACACTTCGCCCGTAATCGACGCGCTCGCGCATTCCGGCGTCCGATTCGCCAACGTTATCAGCCAATCCCCGAAAACAGGCCCCTCCCACATGACCATGTTCACCTCTTTATATCCATCCACACACCGGGTTCACTGGGACTATACAAACAACAGAGGCGTTACCCTGTCAGGTGATTGGCGCACTTTGGCGGAGGTTCTTCAGCAGCATGGCTATGCAACGGCGGCATTTACAGGAGGCGGGCAAGTTGCCGCGGAATGCGGCTTTCAGCGCGGTTTTCAGCATTATGAGGAAGGCTTTGACCGCATAGATCCGCGCAAACTTTCACGCATCGTCAGATGGATGAAGAACCGGCAGAAAGAATTGTTGCCGGTGTTTATCTTTTTTCATACCTATCAAATACACGACCCGTATACTCCTCCGGCGCCCTATGACACATTGTACGACCCTGACTATAACGGGAGCATTATCAGCAATCGCGATGAACTCAGCACTGCAGCTGGAATAGCCGATTTCTACAACCTGCATAAGGTTTTCTGGAAATTGCCTTCCGATGCCGGCAATATCGATGAAGTCGATGGGGCCGGATTTTCAAGCCGGGATATTCAGCATTACATAGCGCTGTACGACGGGGAAATCCGGTATACCGATTTTGTCCTTGGGTCGTTGATCAGGCGGTTGGATCGAAAGGGCCTGCTTAAAAATACTCTGATAATTATCATAGCCGACCACGGGGAGGAGTTCACCGAGCACGGCAAGTTTCTTCATCGGTTCCTTTACAGAGAAACATTGCAGGTTCCGCTCATTTTCTTTTACCCCGGCGTCTTGCCCGCTGGAAAAGTAGTTCTGAACCAAGTAAGCTTGCTGGACCTTTTACCCACTATTCTTGATATCGCGAAAATACCTCGATTGCCTCAGGCCGAGGGAATCAGTCTATTCCCCCTCATCAGCGGGAAAGAATTGCAGGAACAGTATATCTACAGCGAAGAACCATGGTACCTGGGGAAACCCCATCAATCCATACGGCATGGAAAGTACTTCTTATACGCTAAAGGGGATAAGGTGGAACTATTTGATACATTTGTTGATGCTGGAGAACGGGTGAATTTGGCCGAGGAACTTCCGGAAATCATGCAGAAGCTTAAAAGACAACTTGATCTTATTCATGAAGAGTCTGTGATTTCAGGTAAAAGCAAGAAAGAGAATCTCACCGAGCTGAGTGAAAAGCGTAAAGATGAATTACGCGCACTGGGTTATATACAGTAGAAAAGAGCTTCTTGTATTAATCGGCTTGACCGCCGTCAAGGCCTCTGCTAGTCTTCGTCCAAAGGACCAAAGCCATTGAAAGACCGGAAGTTAGAGGAGCAGATCTCGGGCCTCGAGAGATTCGTCGGGGGATGGAAGAAGCTCAGGGATATGGTCTCCTCCGGCGAAGGCGAGGAAAAAGTCCCGGAGGAGGAGCTTTTAAAGTTGAAGGAGGAGCTCGCTTCCCTCCACGGTTCGCTGATGACCGGACTAGGGATAGAGGAGAAGAGATGCATGGAGTTCCTGGAGGGGCTCGGCAGGGACCCCCGGGGCGCGGAGCTCAGGCGCTTCCTGGATTCCTGGCACAGCTGCCTGATGTTCATGGACGAGATTCGCGGCAGGCTCACGGAAAGAAGGAGCCAGCTGGCCGACATCAGCAGGGCCCGTGTACTCATGCGCGCCTTCTTCTCCAACCCGTTCGTGCGGCTCGCCGCGCTCTTCCTGTGTATCCTGCTCCTCCATTTCATCATCAAGACATTCGTAATCCGCGGAGATACGGCACGGGAAAGGGATAGCATCAAAATTGAGAGAAGGTTATAATATAAATTCGCGAACGAAGTAAGTTAATCTATAAGAAAGGAGGAGACGATGACGAAAAGAGACCTTGTCGTCAGGATCGCTGCTGAAACGGGCCTGACGCAGTTGGCTGTGAAGGTAGTCATCCAGAAAACTCTCGATTATATAATCGAAAGCCTGGAGAAAGGCGAGAACGTCGAACTCAGGAACTTCGGCGTTTTCCTCGTCAGGACGAGAAAAGCAAGGCTGGGGAGAAATCCCAACAGGCCCACGGAGGTCGTGCCCATCCCCGCGAGAAAAGTCGCGGACTTCAAGCCGGGCAAGATCATGAAGGCCAAGGTTCACAGGCCCATATAACCGGCTGCCTTGAAATTTCACGTCTGAAGTCCGTCTAAAGCCGCCCGTCCGGCAGAGCCGCCGTCCGTCCCCGGTAAGACCGGGGCCGGATCGACTGAGGTCGGACGGAGATCTGCGACCGGATCTGCGACAAAAAGTATCGAGTTCCGGCGAAATCGGAGCGTTAATAAATTTGCGGGTGCCTGCCGGCAAACAGGAAGCGAGCTAACTTGTTACCCGTTATTCGTGAATCGTACAACGAGCCACGAACAATTTCCGGAGGGGAAAGATGGCGAGGGAGAGAGGAAAGGTCAAATGGTTCGACAACGAAAGAGGGCACGGCTTCATAGAGCGGCCCGATGGTGAAGACCTCTTTGTCGAATACGCCGATATCAATATGGATTTCAAGAGCCTCGACAACGGCGATACAGTGGAGTTCGACGCGGTCGAGTACGACAGGGGCTACAAGGCCGTAAACGTGGTCAAAGTCGGTTAAGGGTAAATCAGCTTCCTTCCTGCCTGCAGGAAGGAAGCGAGCCGATTCATCGGGGAACGGGTCAACCGTTCCCTTCCTTACATAATGGCACTCCTCGTATACGCAGACGAAAACGACCTCGTCTACGAGCATCCATTCCTCGAGATGGCCGCCGCTCACGGAGAAAGGCTCCTCCGTGTCAACGATGCCGAACTCATCCCCCTGCCGGAGGGGAGCCGCTTCTTCACGCTCCCGGGGCGGCTCCCGGTGGGATGGGATAACGGCCCCGTAGTACTCGGGGACGAGGGATGCCGGGCCGTCTCCGTTTTTCTTCCTCCCGCGTACACGCGGACGCTCCTTCCCGCGACGGCGCCGGAAGGAGAACAGGTACACCTCCCGATGTGGGCGTACACCGCCGTGGGGTGGGACGGAAAAGGGTTCGTCGCCGCCGCCGTCCGGACCGATGATTCGACCCACTGGGATCCCGTCAACTACGACGATACCGGCCTGCCCGGGCGCGTGGCAAAACTAACGGCGGCGCATCCGGACAACAGGCTCATAAAGCACCTCGCGCGGTGCGCCATGGAATACCACTGTTTCGCCGCAAAGAACCTTTTCCGGCGGAGGTGGGAGTGCCCCATCCCCGTCTCCCCTATCTGTAACGCCGTGTGCATTGGTTGCATATCCCTGGCCCATTCGGAGTGCTGCCCCGCCTCGCAGGAGAGGATATCCTTCGTTCCGACACCCGGTGAAATCGTGGAGGCGGTACTGCCGCACCTGGAGAAGGCGGAGGACGCCATAGCCAGCTTCGGACAGGGGTGCGAGGGAGAGCCGATCCTCCAGGGAAAGGTGCTGGAGGAAGCCATAACGCTATTGAGGGCCGGCACGGATCGCGGCACGATAAACCTGAACACGAACGGCAGCAGGCCCCGCGTCCTCGCCCGCCTCGCCGCCGCCGGCCTCGACAGTGTCAGGATAAGCATCAACGCCTTAGACGAGGGCCTTTACAATGCCTACTACAGGCCGTGCGATTATAATCTGCGGGACGTTCTTGAGTCGATCGCCCTGGCAAGGGAAGAGGGGATGTTCACGAGCATCAACCTCCTTGTTTTCCCGGGGATCACCGACAGGGAGAAAGAAGTCGAGGGCCTATTCAGCCTCATAGATGGGGCCGGCCTTGACCTGGTCCAGATGAGAAACCTCAACATCGATCCGGAGGTGTACCTGGGCGCGATGAGGAAGGCCGTCCCCCTCGACTCGCTCGGGGCCCCGATCGGTCTCCGCAAACTCATACGCCTCCTTGAAGAAAGATTTCCGGCACTCGCCATCGGCTACTTCAACAAGGCCCTGCAGTAATAAATTAATTCGCTTCGCTCATTAATTTATCCGGCTGAAGCTATCTCATCCATGCTTTTGCCCGATTTGGCCGAGTCCGGCATCTCATCCGTCACGTCATATCCCGGCTTCTCCTCCCCGTCCCTGGATTTTATCAGGAGCCAGTTCTTCGTGTCGCGCATCCTCACCAGAGAGAAAGCCCCCTTGAGCTTCTCGCCCTTCACCGAAAACTTGAAGCGCCCCCTCTTCATGCATTCCGCGGGACCCGCTTCTTCGAGCAGCCGGTACGTTCCAATGTCCCAGAGCATAACCGTTCCCGCGCCGTACTTTCCCTCCGGGATAACGCCCTCGAAGCCGTCGTAGGAGAGCGCGTGATCCTCGACCATGACGGCGAGGCGCTTCACGGCGGGATCGAGAGAGGGACCCTTCGGCACGGCCCAGCTCTTCAGCACCCCGACCATCTCGAGACGAAGGTCGTAGTGGAGTGTTGTCGCCCTGTGCTTCTGGAAGTAATATTTATATCTTGTTGCCTTTCTCATCTTTTGGCACTGTAACACCAGGAGGGGCACGGTTTAAATTACTAAGTGGAACAAGAAGCTTGAAACTTGAAAAAGGCACAGCTTAAGAAAAAAATTTCAGTTTCTAGTTTGCACTTATCCCGGCTTCGCCGGGGACTTTTGCCACTAAGACACAAAGAATAATTATTATTAGCTTTTCTTCGTGCCTTCGTGCCTTTGTGGCTAGTTTAAATAACAAATTCCTATACAATCAAGTTAGCTTCGCAGCTATATGGTAGCCGTCCCGAATGCTTTCGGGGCGCACCCTACCCCGGTCCCGGTGGGACTTTCCGTCAATAACTGCCGGATCTTAGACCCTCCGGCGGGGTACCTCATAACAAAAGCTCAGAAATTAGACATAAAACAGGTTATTAAGTAATCGCAATATCTGCAATAATAGTATGGAACTTTTTAGTCTAACAGTGAAAAAGTAATGCTCCGACGAAGTCGGAGCCACAGAAGTTAGCGAACGCCTGCTGGCAGGCAGGAAGTGAGCTAAGTTCTTACAGTAGTGGCTCTTAAAGGAAGGCGATGATGATAGATAGAAGACTGACTCGAATGGCCGGTGTCCTGATCGATTACTCAACGGGAGTTAAAAAAGGCGATATCGTCTTCATAAAGGGCTCCTCTCTCGCGGAACCTCTCATCAAGGAGCTGTACAGGCTGACACTTGAGCGGGGAGGGCACCCCCACATCAGGGTAAGCCTTCCCGGCCAGCCCAGGCTCTACTACGAGACTGCGTCCGGAGAGGAGCTCCGCTACCTTTCACCCGTATCGCTCTATGAAGCACGTAAAGCCGATGTTTACATATCGATCTCCAGCGCGTCCAACACGAGGTCGCTCTCCGGCATCGACCCCGCGAAGCAGGCGGCGCACGGCATAACCATGAAACCGGTATCCGAGACCATCCTGAGAAAGTCACGGTGGACGATCACCCTTTTCCCTACCGAGGCATACGCGCAGGACGCGGATATGTCTCTTCCGGAGTTCGAGGATTTCGTCTTCAAAGCTGTCTTCGCGGACAAGTCGGACCCGGTGGGAGCGTGGAAAAAACTGGCTAAAATGCAGGACGCCCTCATTAAGAATCTCAGGGGAGCCGATGAGGTCAGAATTGTCTCCTCCGATACCGACCTCACCCTATCCGTGAAGGGGAGGACGTTCGTTAACAGCTGCGGGAAGCACAACATGCCGAGCGGCGAGATCTTCACAGGACCCGTGGAAAATTCCGCGAACGGCTGGATCTCGTTCTCCTATCCCGTATGTTACGGCGGCAGGGAGGTGGATGGCGTGAGACTTCGCTTCAAAGACGGGAAGGTGATAAAAGCCGAGGCGAGGAAGAACGAGGCTTTTCTGAAAAGCATGCTCGGAATGGACCGCGGAGCAAGGTACCTCGGCGAATTCGCCTTCGCCACGAATCGCGGGATCCAAAAGTTCACGAAGAGCATCCTCTTCGACGAGAAGATAGGAGGAACGATCCACCTGGCGCTGGGCCGCTCATACCCGGAAACGGGAGGAAAAAATAAGTCGGCCCTCCACTGGGACATGATCAAGGACCTGCGCAAAGAGGGGGAAATATATGTCAACGGGAAGCTCTTCATGAAGAAGGGCCGGTTCACAGTATAAATCCGTTGATGATTCTTTCGCACTGCCTTATACTGCCACGATTCAACTCGGAATTGAAAAATTTGTAGCCGCGGGCTTTAGCCCGCGTTATTAAGAATTCGCCAGCGAAGTCCTGTCGAAGATCTCAGTCGATCCGGCACCGGTCTTACCGGGGTCGAGCTGCAGTTATTGACGAAATCGGAGTCAAAGGGCGAAGCGAGCTAAATTAAAGGAAATGAAAGACAAAATCCCGCAATACCTTCTCGCCATAATCCTGGGAAGCCTGGCGTTCTTCCTCGCTTTCACGAGCGCCGGTATGGCCGAGCTTGCCGGATCCCTGCTCGCGTGGATTCTCATCTTCGTCCTGGTAAGCAGGCAGGCCGACGCCGGCACAAGGAGAAAATTCCATCTCATAGGCGGCATCGAGATCGCAGTCTTCTGCCTGGCACTGGCCTACAGGAACACGAACGCGAGGGAGATACTGGACGCACTGGAGGGCGTCAGCTACTTCTACCTTGCCCTCTCGCTCGTTTTCATATTCCTCTCCATGCTCTTCCGTGCGACGAGGTGGTATTACATCCTCCTGCCGACCAAGAAGATAAGCATCCACAGCCTCTTCTCCTCCATCATGATAGGCTTCATGGGCAACTGCGTCCTGCCCATGCGTATAGGCGAGTTCCTGCGTGCGTACTCTATCTCCCGCAAAGAGAACATCAAGCTCACGACATCCATAGCGACGATCGTCCTGGAGCGGATCATCGACGGCCTCATGGTTATAACCATGCTCCTCATACTCGTTTTCATCTGCCCGATCGAGGAAGTCGAGGCGAGAATGGATATCCCAATAAGGCATATAGGCTACATCGTCAGCCTGGTTTACGCAGTGGCCATAGCCTTTCTCGTCCTCCTCCGGCTGAAAGCCGGGGCCTTCATACGCATAACCAGGAGCCTCATTGCGAAAATATCGGAGGGACTGGCGGAAAAGGTGGCCCACCTGTTAGACTCCTTCCTGCTGGGATTGAGCTCCCTCAAGAGCCCCTCGCAGCTTCTCCAGATCGGTTTGCACTCCATCCTGGTCTGGGGAGCCATTCTCGGCATGTACGTGACGGTGATAAAAGCCTTCTCGATACAGATCCCCTTCTACGGTTACTTACTCCTGCAGATTTTCGTCGTCATAGGCGTTTTGATCCCGACACCGGGCTTCATCGGCCCATTTCACTACTTCTTCAAGCTGGCGCTGACGAAGGGCTTCAGCATCAACCCGAGCCTGGCAGGGGCGTGCGCTATCATAGCCCACGCCCTCGGCTTCGTGCCTACCGTCATCATCGGACTGGTATATTTCCTGCGGGAGCACCTCTCCCTGAAGGAAGTCGAGGAAGCCAGCGAGGAACCGGATAAATTAATGAGTGAAGCGAACTAATTTACTGCCTCGGAATTTCAAAAAAATTCCAAGGCAGTAAATTAGATTTTAAAAGCTTATATAACAATTAGTACAGCACCCTATTGTTGAGGGATCATCTGCCCCGTATGGCAATAATGACATTCAAAATATGCTTGATTTTATGGGGTACTGTGAAAAACTACATATCGAGTACAATTGTATGTGATTCTTGATGGACAGGTGAAGAAAGAATGCTCCGACGAAGTCGGAGCCAAAGAAGTTAGCGACCGAAGGGAGCTAAGTTCTGGAGGTATATTGATGGAGCAATATTTCAGAATGGTACAGGAATCGGTCGAGATGATACGCGACGCAACGGACATAGAGCCGAGCATTGCCATGATTCTGGGGTCTGGCCTCGGCGCCCTCGCCGACGAGATAGAGGGCGGAGACAAGATCCCCTACGAGAACATCCCCCACTTCCCCCAATCGACCGTGAGGGGGCACAGCGGGCAGCTTGTCCTCGGTGATTTCTGCGGCAAGAAGGTCATCGCGATGCAGGGACGCTTCCACTACTACGAGGGCCACACGCTGCAGATGGTCACCTACCCGGTGCGTGTAATGCGCCTTCTGGGCGCGGAGATTCTCATCGTGACCAACGCGGGGGGCGGAATAAACACGCTCTTCGAGGTCGGCGATCTCATGATCATCACCGACCACATCAACAACATCAAGCAGGACCCCCTCCGGGGCGACTACAACCCCGATATGGGACCGCGCTTTGTCGACATGTCGTACGCGTACGACCGTGACCTGATAAACCTGGCGGCGAAGATCGGCAAGGAGCAGGGGATTTCCCTGAGAAAGGGTATTTACCTGGCATCGAGCGGCCCGGCGTACGAGACACCGGCCGAGATCAGGGGATTCAGGATAATCGGCGCGGACGTCGCCGGCATGTCGACGGTGCCCGAGGTTATAGTCGCCAACCAGATGGGGATGAAATGCCTGGGCATATCATGCATAACGAACATGGCCGCCGGCGTCATGGAAACGACGCTGAGTCACCAGGAAGTGATCGACACCGCCAGGAAGGTACGCGATAAGTTCATCAACCTGGTCAAAGCCATCGTGGCAGCTATCTGAGCCGTCCTCACTCTTACTTTTAATCGTACTCGTAATCGAATAAATGCAGAGAAAGTCTTACGGGATTTAAATAAAGAGTAAGATTACGAGTACGATTACGATTACGAGTAAGATTAAGATTAAAAGTACGACTGCCCGATTGCCCATGCCCCCCCGGTAGGCCGGTTGCATGCACGGCTTAGCCGGACCGCCACCCGAGCAGCTCCATGACCTCCTCGATAGCCGGGAGGCTTTCCCGCCCGCCCAGGCCGCGGCAGGCCAGGGCGCCCATGGCGTTAGAGAATTCCAGCGTCTTCTCAATGTCCCACCCCTTGAGAACCGAGTAGGAGAATCCCGCGTGAAAAGCGTCTCCCGCCGCCGTCGTATCGACCACGTCCACACTGAAGGCGGGCTTCCTGATAAAACCCTCCGATGAGACTGCAACGCAACCTCTCTCGCCCAGTGTGATAACGGCCGCCTTCGGACCACATGAGAATATTTGTTCGAGGGCCTCCCCGGGGCCACCCGCTTCCATGACGCCAACCACGTCCTCGGAGCCGATGACATAGTCACAGCATGAGAGCATCTCGCGGAAACCCTCCACCTTGTGCTCGGCATCATATATTAGTGTGACTCCCCTACGCTTCGCCTCGCCGCTGATTTGGACGCCCAGGAGCGTCTCCTGGGGGTCGATGAGGAGGCACCTCGCCGAGAGAATCTTCTCCACGTCAACCATGTCCACGGTGAGCCCGTCGTTCATGCTGTCGAGGTAGGCTATCGTCCGCCTGCCGGTCTCTCCATCGACGAAGATCAGGGCGACGGGCGTTGCCACCCCTTTTTCGATAACAACGCCCGAGGTGTCGACGCCCTCCTTCTCCAGTCCATCGACAACCTGGCGGCCTCCGGCATCATCGCCCACTTTACCGATATAGGCTGTCTTCAGGCCGAGGCGGGAGAGGGCGACCATGGCAGTCGCCGTCTGGCCGCCCCCCACCATCCGGTACCGGACCATGGGGACCTTGCTGTCGATGCGCGGCATGGCTTCCAGGAGGGCCAGATGGTCCATGCAGCTTCTTCCTATTCCTATGACGTCGAACATTTCGCTCGCTGCTCCAAGCCTGCAATTACACAAGATTATAGACACGCCCCGTGAAATTCGATCTCGTAATCGTGCTCGTAATCGTAATCTTAATCAGAATAGCAGTCCACCACATACATCTGTCACAATATATTCGATTACGATCAAGAGTAAGATTACGAACCATTTATATTTATGGCTATTAGGTTAACTCATCACCCAGTATATTGCGCAGCAATAGGTTACGTTAATTTAAAATCAATAAACATCAAAAAATGCCATTTAGCGGACTAAAAATTTGCCTATTTTGTAATTTATCGACGGTGAACCATAAAATCTATGATGAGTTAACCTAATAGCCATATTTATATTTAAACCATCTTATTCACAGGAAAGTAACGCAATAAGTTCTATACAAAAAATTCGAGCTTTGCGAATCAGTAGAAGCCGACTTAACCGGCACAGTCTTCGACATCTTCGAGTGGTTTAACCTGCGCCTCGACGTCGTATATGATTCAGGGGGAGGCCCTGTGTCTCTTTTCGCTACACTGGCTCAGGGCTCAACGGGATACCACCGTGAATTCAATACTACCAGTTCGGCTTTATCCGGAACGAGCGCAGGCTTTTTCTATCTTATAGACAACACCCCATATCCGCCGGGCTCCGAATTCACAGTCGATATTGACAACTTCGGCATCAACCCCGAGCCGTCCACGATCGTGCTCATGCTCATCTCCGGCGCCTCGTGCCTTTTTATGGCCCACAGGCGAAGGAACGCCCTGCATTAATGTAGTGCGCGCCGCCGCCGGCCGAGCCGGGCTGAGTTACCGGCAATAACATTATGCTCCAGGGCCGGGATCTAACCCTCTAAACATACCGCGCCCTGACTTCTCCGCGCAGTAGTTCCTTATCGTAAACCCCGATATCACGGATTAGGCCCCCATGCCGCAATCCGGCGTGATCGCGGCAAAGATCTCCTTCCGCCTCCGATATCGAGAAGATCCTCCGCTATTATGCCCAGGTTCCACCCTGGAAAAATATCCTGGAAGAAATCGAAGAAAATGGTGTTTTAACATGTATGGAAGAGTGAATTTCAGAACGTAGAGAGGGGTACTGGTTATGGAAAATATAATTATCGTGGGATTAACTGCGGCGATATGCTTTAACGCTATTACTATGAATACAATCCTGGGGCCGGTTTCAGTAAGCTTTTTCCCCATTAGAAACGTGCATTTTTTATGCTCGGGTCTCTTACTTTTAATTGGCTTATATGTTGCCTACAGAATAGATAAAAGGCGTTATCCGGTATGAAACAATGGATTTACGGCGGATGATCATGAACGCGCTCGAGAGCAAATCGGCGACCTTCCTGTTAGATAATATCGAAGTAAGCACTCGCTTCCCGGACCGGAGTTTAAAAGTTGCGGCAAGCAAGTTTGGTTCTTCTCCATTTAAGTTGAAGGTAAACACTGGAACACCTGTTATAAACAATACCCTCTCCCCCCAATTTTTGGGGGGAGAGGGAAGGGTGAGGGGGGTGATATATAGAATGGTTGTATTACCCCTCACCCTGCCCTCTCCCCTAAAAGGGGAGAGGGAATAATTTGTAACGCATTGGTAGTAGTTGAATCAATCGTTACACAATATGATGGATATCATATTGTTTTCATCTACATGCTGCATAATAGGATGCGTTAGGTAGCATGATTTCATTGACAACTTAAATGGAGAAGAACCGCAAGTTTCAACTTTACCAGGTATTTCTCAATATCATAACCAATGCTCATTATGAGCTTTTAAAAGTGAAGTGCAGGAGTTTTTGCATTAAAGGGTATATAAAGGCCGGCAAGGCAATTGTCGAGTTCACAGACAGTGGGAGAGGTATCCCGAAAGGAAATCTGGAAAAGGTGTTCGAACTCTTTTTTACGACAAAACCTTGCAGGAAAGGGACAGGGCTCGGCCTGAGCATATCCCGCAAAATCGTTGAAGAACACGGCGGAAGGCTTTGGGCAGAGAGAAAGGAAGGGTGTGGAGCGACCTTTGTCCTCGAGCTGCCGCTTATCAACCATAAACCTGGCGGTATCTAGCCCCGATACTGGTAGGCTCCCATTTACTTCGGCGGTGCCTCGATCTTCGGAGAATCACCAGTCTTTTCCCTTCTTTCCGTCACGGGAAAACGGGAGCGCTCCTTTTGTATTACCGGTCTCTTCGTCGCCTGGTACTCGTAGGCCCCCATGTCGGTGGTGTCGGTCTCCTCGTGGCCCACGCCGGGTATGTCCACCGGCCTGGCGTTCCCCTCGAAATCCTCTATTGGCGCACCATCGTCGATACCCATGTCGACGCAGGGAGAATCCTCCTGAAGATGGTAACCCTCGTCGGGCGATCCAGGGCTCACGAAGAGGGGATCCTGAGAGATATCCCCCACGCCCGGTGAGCAGCCGTCGTAGTTCAATCCCTGGTTGGCCCACACGTCGTTGTAGAAGATCTCTGGCGCTGCTGAGTCGCGGCGGCGGATTCCCGCGCCGTTAGCCACTATAATGTTGTTTTGAATAGTCGGGGTGGAATTCGCGAAGCAGCCGATCCCACAGTCCCCGTTTATGTAGATCGTGTTGTTGCAGATGAATGGATGGGCGTCGTGGCCGATGCAGATCCCGTCCTCGGCATTCCCTATAATCAGGTTATTTACAATCGTGGGGTATGCGTTCTCCCAGCACTCTATGCCGTTGTTGCTGTTGTTGTATATGAACCGATTCCGAGCGATATAGGGATGGGCGTCGTTTCTCGTGTAGAGGCCAACGTTCTCCACGTGGACGGTGTTGTTGACCACTGTCGGCGAGCAGTTATGGGACTGGATCCCGTCGAACCCCTCAATGGTGAACCCGTCAATGCGACAGTTCTCTGCCGCAATAACCGTGTAGTTGTTGGGTATGGGTGGATATGTCCACTCGTTGATTATGATAGTCTCGTGCTCGTAGACATCCCTGGTCCAGTCCTCGTTTTCGAATCCGCCGTAGAGGGCTATGTCGGGCTTCAGGGTGACCTGCCCGTAATACTCTCCCTCTGCAACGATGATGCCAAAACCGTACTCCGCTGCGTCCACCGCATCCCGGACGTCCTGGTAGGGATGATCCCGTGTGCCTTCCCAGGGTCCATCGCTATTGGCAATGTCAACATAGAGGACAAGGCTGGGGTAGTGATAGCCCATATCAACTAGTCCACTGTCAAGAACCTCGTCGATGCGAGTGGTCCCGATAGGCAGGTGCGATGCGGGATCTCCTGCATCTACGCAGGGACTGTCCTCCTCCTGTCCCGCCGCAACCTGGCTTAAATAATACCCGTCATCGTGTCCTTCGACGAAAAGGGGAACCTCGTTGATATTGCCCTCGCCAGGCCAGACTTGCTCCGGGTCCTCCATATGGACGTCGCAGTAGGCAACCTCGGGCTGGCTGTACCCGTAATCGCTTATTTGAGGCTCACTCGGCGCCTCGTTTCCCCATATGATCGAGTCGGTGATGACGGGAGATGAGTAATCACAGAGGATGCCCCCGCCACAGTAAGACGCGGAGTTGTCCACGATGGTATTTCCGGTGAGAACGGGAGAAAAGTGCCAGAGGTAAATCCCTCCGCCGGAGTCGCCGCCGTTGTCGACGATGAGGTTGTTCTGGATAAGAGCGGGAGAATACGAGCAGGAAATAGCGCCGCCCATCGAAGCGTAGTTCCCGGTGAGAACGTTGCCGACAATGGCGGGGGAGCAGGAGTCGCAGCCGATCGCGCCTCCGCCGGGCCACAATGCCGTGTTGTCGAGTATCCTGCAGCTCTCGATAGTGGGAGACGCGGCCATGCAGCGAACTCCGCCGCCGACCGCGCTGCCGCTGCCGTTCTGAATCGTGAAGCCGGCAATGACCGTGTCGCGTGTCTCGCCGGAGGCGAACGTGACCACGCTCCCGCTCCCGCCCCCGTCGATAACGGTGTTCTCGATTGAGGCCGGATGATCGGGAGCGTCGCTCCTCAGCGTGATCGTTTTTCCGCCGAAGTCGATATTCTCCATGTAGGTGCCCTCGAAGACGACGACCGTGTCGCCGCAGCACACCTCGACGGCGACAAGTGCGCGCGTGATCGTCCGCCAGGGCGTGTCGGGATTCATGGCCTGCGCGGCCGTCCTGGAGTCATCCCCGTCGCTCGCGCTCACATAGTAGGTGTGTACCGCATGGGCGGGATTCGTCCCGTCCTCGTATTCCTGGCCGTTTTTCTCCCCGTCGCCGTCGTAATCGCCGTAGGAATCCCGGCCCAGGTCGCCGAAATAGTAGATTTCCCAGCCGTCGTCGAGACCGTCGCCGTCATTATCCACGGGTGTATGCTCGTCGATACCGATGTCGACGGCCTCTCCGCAGGGCCGGCCCTCCCCCTCGAAATCGGTGGAGGGCGCCCCCGCGTCTGTGCCCGCGTCGATACAGGACGAACCGTGGATCAGGTGGTAATCGCCCGTGGCGAAGTTCGCGAACATCGGCCGGCCGTCGATGTTGCCCTCGCCGGGCCACCCGCCCTGAACGGCACAGTGGATCACTGTGGGGAACTCCCCCTCGTTGTATATCTGCGTGCACTCACTCCCCACGTTTCCCCATATAATCGTATTTTTCACCATGGCCGAGGAGGGGCCATCGCAGTAGATTCCTCCGCCGAAGTCGGCAGTGTTCTCGACGATCACGCAGTTTACCACCGAGGGAGAGCAGGACGCTCCATACCAACTCAATCCCCCGCCGAAGTCGTTGCGGCCATTGTCCCGTATGACGCAGTTCTCGAGCCTGGGCGAGGAATCGCCGCTCATAGCGACGCCGTTGACTTCGTTCCCGGTTATGACGCAATTACTTATCGTGGGGGATGAGTTTTGGCACTTGATACCGCCGCCACTACTGGCATTACCATTCTGAATGGTGAAGCCGGACAATACGGAGAGGGGGCCCTCCCCGGAATCGAACGTCACCACAGTACCGCTTTCTCCTCCGTCTACTGTGGTTGCCGCCACAACGCTCGGGTCGTGGGGATCGACGCTCCTTACCGTGATAGCCTTACCCAGGAAATCGATGTTCTCGTAGTACGTGCCTTCCGCCACGAGGACGATATCGATGTCAGTAGCGCTGTCGATCCCGTCCTGGATATACTGGTAGGGAAACTCCTCCGTGCCGTACCACGGGCCACCTGTATTATCGTCGTCCACGTAGATTATCTCCTGCTCCAATCCAGGGTAATGGTAGCCCATGTCCACGATGCCGTCGTCCGGGAAATCGTCGGTGCGCGTCGTTCCCTCGATAAGCTCCAACGAGGGATCCCCCGCATCCACACAATCGCTGTCTTCCGCTTGGCCGGCCGCGACCTGGCTCAGGTAGTAATCACCATCGGGCCCGGCAACAAACAACGGATCCTCGTCGATGTTCCCCGCTTCGGACCAGCCGCCCTGGACATCGGAGTAGGTAACCCCGGGGTAGCTGTCGGCGCGCGCGTGGATGCCCGGGTCCTCGGGAGCCTCATTGTCCCAGATGATCGAGTTCTCGATCTGCGGCGAGGAGAAGTGGTAGCAATGCATGCCGCCGCCCCTGTAATCGGCTATGTTGTCGGCGACGGTCGTATTGGAAAGTAGGGGAGATGAGCAAGAGAGATACACTCCCCCGCCGTCGTAGGCAGAGTTGTAGCTGATAATGGTGTTTTTCAGCGTCGCTGAGCTGTAATGAAGATTTATGCCGCCGCCGCGGCTATCGGCGTGGGTGGCCTGGTTGTTGTCTATGACGCTATCGATTATGCACGGGCGAGAATGTGTCTCGCAATAGAGGCCACCGCCGTAGAACTCAACCGTATTGCCCGCTATCTCCGTATCGGTTATGGCGGGAGAGGAATAATCCTTGCAGTGGATTCCGCCTCCGTAACCATGGGCCGAGTTGGCTTCTATGGTGCACTCGTTCACCCTGGGCGAGGAATATCTACAGTACATCCCGCCGCCGGAAGCAATACCATTGTTGTCTACGATCCTGTTTTTCGACAATGTCGGGCAGGAACAGAAGCAGTGAATCCCGCCCCCCCAGCCTCCTTCACCGTTGGTAATGGTGAAGCCGGAGAGGACGGAATCATAGACCTCGCCCGAATCGAACGTAACGACAGTGTCGGCCTCACAGCCATCGATAATCGTCGCCTCGACCACGGCGGGGTCATCGGGATCGGTGCTCCTCACGGTTATGGCCTTGCCGTTGAAATTCGGGTTCTCGCAATAGGTGCCCTCGTCGACGATGACCGTGTCTCCGCGGCACACGTCGGCGTCGTAGAGTGCCCGGCCGATGCTCTCCCAGGGAGTTGACGGGTTCCTCGCCTCGACGGCGGTTCTCCAATCGTGGCCCGTCACGGCGTCGACGTAGTAGGTGTAGATGTCGCGCGTGGGGTCGGTCCCCTCCAGGTACTCCTCGAGGTTGATGTGACCGTCACCGTCGGGGTCTTCGGAAGGGTCGGGACTCGTATCGCCGAAGTAGTGTGTCTCCCACCGGTCATCCAATCCGTCCTCGTCGTCGTCCATCAGGGTCCACTCGTCGGCCCCCATGTCGGCACCGTCACCGGCGGGCCTCTGATCGCCTTCGAAATCGATGGAAGGGGCTCCCGCAGTGGTCCCCGAATCGATGCAGGGCGAGCCGTGGATCAGGTGGTAATCGCCTGTCGACGGACTCGTGAAAAGGGGATCCGCCGCAATGTTGCTTTCTCCCGCCCAGCCGCCCTGTATATTGGAATAATTGATGACCGGTGGAATGAAATAGTGATGTATATGTAACTGGGCGGCGGCGTCGCTATCGTTTCCCCAGATAATCGAGTTGGTAATAGTGATCTCCGCCCCGTTGCAGAAGATGCCGCCGCCCCAGATGACCGCCGAGTTGTTTGCTACGGTGCAGTTGGAGACGGTGAGGGGATCATCGGTCGAGTCAACGGAGCTTATGCCGCCCCCGTAATTGGCGGTGTTGTCGACTATGATATTGTTGGTCAGGGTGGGATGAGAAGAGTTGATACACCCTATCCCCCCGCCACCGGATGCCTCATTGGCCCTGATGATATTTCCCCTCATGTCGGGCGATGAATTCTCCTCACAGCATATCCCCCCGCCGACATTGGTTGCGGTGTTGCCCGACAGAACGTTGCCCTCGATGTAGGGGTTCGACTCGTAGCAGTATATTCCTCCCCCTAACCCCTCGTCATCGTGAAATGGCATTACAACGACCTCATTGTTCTCCAGGATATTGTCGATGAGAGTGGGGGAGGAGTAGGTGCAATAGATGCCGCCGCCGTATGTGTCGGCAATGTTATCGGCTATGGTGTTCCCCGTCAGCACAGCCGAGGAGTGTTTCAGATACACACCGCCGCCGGCACTGAAACTCTCGGAACCCGTATTGGCCCTTATCACGTTGTTCGTCAGGGAGGGTGATGCATGGAGGCAGTAGACGCCGCTGCCGTGTACCGTCATGCCATTCGTGATGGTAAACCCCCGCAGCGCTGAATCGGCTTCCTCTCCCATGGCGAAGACAACGACGCTCCCGCGTCCCCCGCCATCGATGATTGTCGCGGCGACCACCGCCGGGTTGTCGGGATCGGTGCTCTCCAGCGTTACGGCCTTGCCGTAGAAATCAATGTTCTCGAGGTAGGTCCCCTCCGATACGATAATGGTATCGCCGCAGCACACGAGGGGGTGACTCAGGGCCCGGCCGATCGTTTTCCATGGCGTCCCGGAAGTCCTCGCCTCCTCCGCCGACCTCGAGTCGTCACCCTCGACATCGCTCACGTAGTACGTGAAAGGATGGATGTCCTCCGTCGGATCGGTGCCGTTCAGATACTCTTCAAGGTTGCTGGAGCCGTCTTCGTCGTAATCCCCGTCGGGCCCTCGGCCGGTATCGCCGAAATAGTGGTTCTCCCAGTAGTCTCCCATGCCGTCTTCGTCATCATCGGTGAAGTACCACTCGTCCGCTCCCATGTCTACGGCAGTGCCGTGAGGCCTCGCCTCGCCCTCGAGATCATCCGCGGGCGCCCCCTTGTTCAACCCAGTCCCGATACAGGGAGAGCCGTCCACCAGGTGGAAGTCTCCCCCGAACGGGTTTGCGAGTAGAGGCTCTGCGTCTATGTTGCCCTCTCCAGACCAGCCCCCCTGGATATCGGAGAAGGTGACGTCGGGCTCTCCGTAAATCTGGGGGTCTTCGCCGGCAACATTGCCCCAGACGACAGAGTTGGTGATGTCCATTTGTTCGACACTGTATATGCCGCCTCCCTGGTCTCCCGCCGTGTTGTACGCCACGGTGTTGTTCATGAGTGTCGTCACGGCCCCCGACCCGTGGACGGATACTCCCCCGCCTGTCTGCCCGGCAAAATTGCGCGCGATAATGTTGTTAATGAGCACCGTCGTAGAGTCCCCGCCCAGGTACACGCCGCCGCCCACGCCGTAGTGCCCGTACGCGGAGTTGTTCGTTATGGTATTGCCGATCAGTGTTACGGAGGAGCCATACGCCGAGAGGCCGCCGCCAGAATCTGCCCGGTTGTACTCAATGATATTGCCGAGAACGATAGATGGAGCGTGAGACAATTCGATGCCGCCGCCGTAGGATGCTGAGTTCCCCCGTATGATATTGCAGGAAACCGATGGGGCGGGGGAGCCCGTGCAGTAAATCCCCCCGCCGCGCGAATGCGCGAAATTATTGAGGATGGTGTTGTGACTGAGCGTTACGGGTGACGAGTAGCAATAGATGCCGCCGCCTTGGCTCCGGTAGGTATCGGCGGAGTTGTCCCGTATTATATTCCTCGTCAGTGTCGGGGCGGAGAGACGGCAATACACGCCGCCGCCTTGGTACGATTCCCCGTTACAGATCGTAAAGCCGGTCAATACGGAATCGGGGCCTTCTCCACTATTGAAGGTGACTACGCTGCCGTTCCCTTCGCCGTCGATGACGGTTGCCGCCACGACCGCGGGATCATAGGGATCGGCGCTGCTCAGTGTTATCGCCTTTCCATGAAAATGTATCTTTTCGTAATAGGTCCCCTCGGCGACCATGACGGTATCGCCGCAGCAGACAAGCGGATGAGTCAGGGCATGGACGATCGTCTTCCAGGGCGTCCCTTGATTCCTCGCCTCCTCCGCTGTCCGTGCATCGTCTCCGATTGAATCGCTCACGTAGTAGGTTTGGGGATGTATTCCCTCCGTGGGATCCGTGCCGTTCTCGTACTCCTCCAGGTTGGTATAGCCGTCTTCGTCGTAGTCCTCTTCGGGCCCCTCGCCCGTATCACCGAAATAGTGTCGTTCCCATTGGTCGCCCATGCCGTCACCGTCTTCATCGGTGAAGCACCATTCGTCAGCCCCCATGTCCACGGTGTCGCCGTTGGGCCTCGTCTCCCCCTCGAAATCGTCTGATGGAGCACCCTCGTTCGTCCCCAAATCAATGCATGGAGACCCGTGAATCAGATGATAGTCCACTGTCAACGGATTGACGAGAAGCGGATCCTCGTCTATGTTGCCCTCGCCTTCCCAGCCGCCCTCGACGTCCGAGTAGGTGACCTCCGGAGAGCCGTGAATCTGGGGGTCCTCCCCGGCCTCATTTCCCCAAATTATCGAGTTTTTCACCGCCACGCTCGAATTAGCTCGTATTCCGCCACCCCCGAATCTGGCAAAGTTGTCTACCACAGTGTTATTAGTCACGGAACACGCGTGAGACGTGCTGCAGAAATCAATCCCACCACCGTCCAATTTGGCCGAGTTGCCCGCTATTATGTTGTTAACCAAAGTCAGCGGAGCACCTCCGCCATATATGCCCCCGCCATACCCGTCGGAAATAGTGCCCTCTGCCTTGTTCCCGACTATAGTGTTGCCCTGGATCACGAGGGGGTCTGGGTTCTGGCGAAGAATCACAGCCACGCCCCCGCCGTCACTGCTAGCCGTGTTGCCGGCGATGGTGTTACCGATGATGGATCCGGACGACTCGTCCTCGCAGCAAATCCCGCCACCGTCACCGGCCTCGTTCCCCGTGATCACGTTCCCCGTGATGGTGACCGCCGATCTGTAAGAATCTATCCCGCCTCCCCGGGCACTTGCCGTATTGCCTGCCAGCGTGTTACTGCTTATTGTTATGGAGGAATATAGAGCACAAACGCCACCGCCGCGGCTTATCAATCCATTGACAGAGTTATCGGATATAAGATTGTTGCTCAGTGTAGTTGTAGAATCGTAGTACAAGATGCCTCCGCCGGCGGGCATTTCGAACCCAAGGGTGGAATTCCCCGTTATAACGTTGTCCATTATGGTAGGAGAAGCACTGTAGCAGAGAACGCCCCCTCCCAAGCGGCAGCCCGCGCCGTTGCGAATCGTGAAGCCCGAGAGCTCGGTTTCCACACCGACTCCGGGGACAAACGTAATGACACGTGAGATCCCCATGGCGTCTATGACGGTAACGTTCTCCTCTATGTCCCTGGTCCAATCCTCCGGGTCATAGCCGCCGTACAGTCCTTTGTACTCATCGACGACGAGCACTTCCTCGTAAACGCCCCCGGCAACGCGTATCCCGGTGTATGGCACGACACTGTCTATGGCCTGCTGTATGTATTGGTAGGGGTGTTCCTGCGTCCCCTCCCAGGGGCCCTGGGTGTTTCCCCAGTACACATAGGCATCCTTCCAGTGCCCTGGCACGGTCACCCCCTCCGTCTTCGGTGAGCCGGAATACGTGATAGTCACGGTGAATTCGATGTCATGATCGGCGGGGAAGGAGGGGGCGACGGAGAAGTCGAAATCGGCCTGCACGAGCTCTCCGTAGGTAATCCCGGTGTATTCGGCGTGCCCCGAACCTATAACGGCGAAGGGATTTGTAGTCGAGAGATCAACGGTCACATTTTGTGTGTCTTCACCGGTATTGCGGAGAAAGACGGTTAGAGCGATATTCTCCCCGGGGTCCGCCTTGGAATCGCCGTTCCCGGAGCTGTCGTCCACCTCGGACGACTCCACCACTACATCCGGTTCCGGCTCATAGGTGGCAACGGAGGCACGCGCGTTGATCCTTCCCCCGCCCAATTTACCTCTCAAGCCGGGATTTGCGTCATCTATATCGTCTGCTTTGCTCTTGATATGCCACATGACTGCCGAGTTCGACCAGCCATGGCCTTGCGACGAGAGGACAAGGGCCGCCAAGCCCGACACGTGGGGGCAGGCCATCGAGGTGCCGCCGAGGCGATAGTAGCCGTTTGAAACCCTCAGGTCACCGCCACAATAGCCGGCGATCGAGGAATCATCGGGTATGGTGGAAAGTATGTTGTATATGTCGCATATGCCGGTGCCCAGCTCGTTTTCGTACCCTCCGCCGGGTGCACAGACGTCTATTTTGTGCCCCCAGTTCGAGAACGAGCACTTCACGTCATCCTGCGTCGTCGCCGCGACGGTGATTACCTCGTCCAGATGGTTCGGCGAGTAAAATGACACATCGTCGCAGTCGTTCCCCGCGGAAAAGACCACCACCACCCCCTGGGCGTATGCGGCCCTCACGGCATCCTCTGCTACGGGGTTGGAGGGCGCGGGCGCGGAGGGGCCCCAGCTGTTGCTTATTACGTCGGCCCCGTTCTCGACGGCATACTCTATGGCCGCGACCAGGTCTTCGATGTATGCAGACCCGCTATCCCGGAACCCTTTGGCGGGCATGATTCTGCTGTGCCATGAGATGCCCGCAACACCTATACCGTTATCGGTCGCCGCCGCAATCGTGCCCGCGCAGTGGCTTCCGTGCCCTTTTACGTCCACCGGGTCGCTATCGAAGTCGCCAAAATCCCAGCCGACGAGATCGTCTGCGTACCAGTTCCCGTCGTCGTCTATTCCGTTGAGGTCACCCGGGTCCAAAACCCACTCTCCGCCTATATACTCCAGCGTGTGACCGTCACCATCGGCGTCCTCTCCAAGGTTCTGCCAGATGTTAGCCGCGAGATCTTCGTGACCGTAGTGCACGCCGGTATCCACCACAGCGATGGTTACGCCTTGGCCGATACTCTCCTCCGAGCCGAAGCTCGACCAGGCATCTTCGCACTTGATCTTCTTCAGGCCCCAGAGGTCGTCATAGTCCTGTCCCCAGCTTCCATAGGAGTTATAAAACGGATCGTTTGGAGGAATGTCGTGGAGCTTGCAGGTGTAATTCGGCTGGGCGGCTTCTATGCAGGAATTCTTCTGATAGGCATCCACTGCGGCCGGGACATCAGCGCCTTTACCCAAGCGGAGCTTGTACCAGCATGAAAGGTTGGGCGCCTTTATCCCCTTAGGCGCCCGTGCGCTCCTCTGTGGATGCTTCTTCTTTATCCTCTTAACGTAATCGATGTAGCTGATATTCTCCTTCTTCAGCGTCTTCACCAGCCCCTCAAATACCGGAGCTATTTCTTTGACACCGTACTTCTCGTTCAATTTCTTCAAGCTCTTTGGCAGCAAGCCTCTTTTGAGATATTCGGCCCCAGCATTAGAATTGAGCTTTATAATAATCTCGTCAGGGGCAAAAGCGGATTCCTGCTTCTCTTCCTCATCCCCGGGCTTCTCCTCTGGCACGCAGATGGCGTATAGTGCGGGCTGCAATAAAAAAAGCCCCGCTGCCAACACCACACATCCAATACTTATTGCATTCACTCTTTTCATAATTAAAATCTTCCTCAGGCTTTAAACTTTACTAGTATTATGAACCTCTACGGCCCATCTGGACTCTCCCGGCTTGGAAGCTGAGACAAATGGGCTCACCGTCAGCCTCCATATATGAAACACCGTTTTTTCTTATTTCTTCCCGGAAATTTGTAATTTTTAGAAGAACCGTCCGCAAGGGCTCCCGCCAGGTGTTAGCGAGGTAAAAAACACTGGAGGTAAAAGACATCAGCGGTGATCACCTCCAGCCAATCGGCCGCGGGGGCATCACTGCCACCCGTAGCCCCACAATCTATGGGGATCGTACTCTTCTCCGGCGTCCTTCTGCCACCCTTCTCCCGGAAGTGCCGCTCCGGCAGGCTGAAAATTGATCCTTACGGGAGTCCCGTCGGGAAAGATGGCGGCCGAGGTCGAGGAGCCGGCGTCAACGTCCACTAAAACATAGTATACGAGGAAATCTCCCGCATCTATGACCTGAACGATCTCCCCCTGGCTTATCTGGTAGACCTGCCCGTTGTCCGGAACCCTGAACCGGATAAGAGCATCTTCAAAGGAGCAGCTGTTCTGATTGTCCACCTTAGCGGAGACATATTCGTTGGTGCCGTCATTATCGGGATAAAAACTTAAGCTCAGATTCCCAGAAGTCAGCCCATGATGCTCGACGATCTCCCCTCCGGCCATTTTGACCACCCGGTACTTTCTATTCCGAACGACAGATCCGGGATTAAGCATCAGCGTAGGAGTAGAGCCCTGGTAATAATCCCCGCCTCCATGAATGTGCCCAATGAAACAGGCCGAGACTCCATGAGCGTCGAGAATCTCAGTCAGCGTATCGACATAGGGATAGTCGTGATGATAGAAGTCATAGTGGAAGAAAAGGTATTTAGTGGCGGCCGGTGGTGCAGATGAAAGGTCGCTGTTCAGCCAATCTCTCTGTGAAGCCGCCGCGAAATTACCCTGTTGATAGGTGCTCCACCATTCTCCCGCGCCCGGTGTATAATCTTTATAGGACTCCAGACCTACGAAGTGGGCGTTCCCGTAATCGAATGAGTAATCCTGCGTGTAACGACCGGACTCTTCGTCCGGATTAAGATACTCCCAGCCGAAGTATTTCCAGAAATTCCGCCTGTCCCTCTGGTCCCCGCACCAAGAGGCGATCTCGTGGTTTCCGCTGGTAAAGAAGACGGGGGCGTCGAATTCCGCCAGGAGATTCTGCAGGACCTCGTTTTGGTCCTCGGCCTGTCCCCTGTTCAGGCCGTCGCCGGTGAGGAGGACAAACTCCGGGTTGATGATGTTGATCTCACCCACGACATCGTTAAAATCAGCCACGCTGTCATAACCGCCAAAATGCTCCGGCACGTGCGTATCGGTGATATGGACGAAGGTATATTCGTCCTTGAAGCAGCCGATCACCTTAAGAGCATTGGCGGCGGTATCGTCGACGGCGCCGGAGGCCTCCACGTGGAGGGAGTAGAGTTCCTCGGGGACGTCGGTCGGGATGGTCGCCGTGATGAGCCACCGGGAAATACCGGCATCGTAAGTTGCTGATGTCGTCAACGTGTAGCTCTGGTACTCCGCGAGAATATCGGCCTCCCAGTTTGTCGCCGAGGGAGGCGCATTGCATCGAACGGTGAAGTCCCCGCCCTTCTCCACAATAACCGGGATGTTGGGAAGGGGTTTCTCGATCACCGTGATTGGATCGCTGGCGATCGGCGAGGGCTCGGAGCCGCTGTCGGAATAGCTCCACCCAGCGCCCTCCGACACGAACTCGTGGGTGCCGTCGCCGACCAGCGCGGCGTCGAAGCTGACGTCAGAGCTGCTCGGCGACCGCTGGTGCACCTCCACCGCCAGCACGAGGTAGATGTCGCCCCATCCCTTCTCGCACTCATCCAGGTACCACGAGATGTCGAACTCCTCGAACGCACCCCCCTCATGATCGCCCAGCGCCGGGGTATCGGACGTAACGGTACCGTCCGGCATATTGGAGCGTTTTACCTCCATGCCGTTGATATAGGCCACGAAGCCGTCGTCGTAATTGACCCTGAGTGCGAGGATATCGTAATGGAGGGTGTTCGATATATAGAACAGTTTCCGGAAGTAGTAGGCGATATGTCCCGACTCCAGAACGGTCGCCTCGTCGCCGTCTCCGAAACCGAGCTCAGCCGTTCCCATTGACCATGAGGTATCGTCGTAATTCGTCGCATTCCAGGGCATAGCCAGCGGGCCGGGCAGATGACCGAGGAAAAGAGCTGCAGCCACCAGAAAGCAAACGTGTAAGATACGACCCTTTTTCAATTTACCCCCGGTAGATTTAGGTTCTCTTCTTTCTCCTCAAGGGGGTACCATGTACCCGTATGCCAGTCAGGAATGCAATGTCTCTCATCTCATACCTTCTGTAATGGTTCGATCAAAAAGAAGGGTCTTCTTCCGGCAGGAAAATCCATAAAAAAACAACCTTCTCATACTCATATAACACCGGCCGGGAACGATTTCTTCCCGTCTTTCTTCATTTATTCTCTTTTCATGGGGCCGAAGAGCGGGAGAAGGTCCCCCGTTTATTAATGGAAGCATTTCCGAATAAGGCTGCGGGTGAGTACGGGGGGTGAGATCGCCTTAACGCCAGCCGTACTCGTAACGACCTTCTTCATCATTACCGTGATCTTGGCCCCAGTCCTTCATGTAGTCAGACGGTGTGGAGGAACCATGCGGCTGGAAGTTGAGTCTCAGGATTCCGGCATCCGGGCGTATGCCGAACGAGTGGGTTGCAGATATCGTCCAGTCGTCCACGTCGTCCCAGTCCAAGGTGTTCACCCTCTGGATATAGCCGTCGTCGAGGTCGCCGATGGCCGGCCCCTGGTCGCCGGTCGCGAATGTTCCCTGGCCGACGTACGGTGCGCCCCAGTGGCTTTTCGAGATGAGGTCGTTGCCGTCGTCACGCGCGTCCGTGGTCATGGAGCTATCGTCGTTCGACCAGCAGACGGCATCGTAGGTGTTTTCCGCGTCCGGGTTGGCTGAATTCTGCCAGGTGATGATGAACTGGTCGTCCTGGTCGGAAAGGCTCAGCGAGCTCTGGTAGATGTCCCAGAGGTCGTTCGACCCCTTGCCCGTAGTGTTGTTCTCGGAGGTGCCGGCCGCATCGTGGATAATGAGGATATCGTACCCGTTCAGCTCATCGTAGCCCATGGTGAGGGGGCCGTTGTTCCCAATCGGGTAGACGCTGTCGCGGTCCGTCATATAGACGGTGGACATATCGATCGAGCCGCTCTTCAAGCACACCTCGACCCAGTCGGAGTCAAGGCCCAGTGGGTCATGTAGGCCGTTTGTCACGCGCACCTCCGTTATCAGGAGCTGGGTGCTGCCCGGGAGGATATCGTAGGATTTCATCACCGGGCAGTGGTCCATGTGGCAAACGCTGTTATCCCAGTGGTCTGTTGGATAAAATGAATCATCGTATAGGATAGGGGGAAGCTCGGTTGCCACACTGGGGAAGACCTGGCTTTCAAAAACAATTCCTTCGGTATAGGTATACGAGCTGACGCCGAGAGTGAGAGTGGTATGCTCGGTATCGAGGACGGAATTGGGCATTAGCCAGTCGTAGCGTTCAATCCGAAGTAGATTTGTATCCGAGTCGCCGAAGCGGTCCGCCGGAATGTGGTCATTATAGTCAAGAAACGATGCAAAAACCGTGAGACACGGCTCCGCGGGGCTGTGATACGTATTTAAATCGCCTCCGATAAGAATGTACTCACTGTCGCTAAAGTTGCTCTGTACCCACGTCTTGATCTCGTTTGCTTCATTTTCTCTTGTAGTTCTTTCGCTGGGGCCAGGGCTAGCCTTAAGATGAATGCTCATCACCTGGAGGTCTATGTCACCCGGTATATCAATCACCGCCCAGTCGTAGTAACGGCCGCCAACATAAGTATCAGTCACGCTTCCGGAAGAAGTTATGGAATACCTGCTGACAATACCGTTTCTCAAGCTCCATGTCCCTGAATTCCCCGTCCCGGCATAAAAACTGAAAGATGAGCCGAACACCGCGTCTACCCAGGCACGATCTGTGGCGTAAATGCCTGGATCTCTGCTCCATTCCTGAATCAGGCAAACATCCGGATCCAAACCCTGTAAGATGCGGATACATCCATCATCAGCGTAATACCCTGATCTGCTGACGTTAAAGGACATGAGCTCGAGCTCGTCTGCCTGGAGTGTGGACGCCGCAAGAAGACTTGCTGTGAAAACAAGGAGGGCCGTAGCCGTGAGGTGTAAAAGACGAGGGGACTTCACCCTGACCTGCATTGGGAAAGCCAAAACTACAGAAAAGAACGAACACATCACACACTTGCTCCTATTTACGACTTACTAAGGCTTCTGCAAAATAGCAATTTGTAGGATCCTTATCCCAGTTCATTTCTTAAAACACCGTTTTTTCATATTTCTTCCCGGAAATTTGTAATTTTTGGAAAAATCGTCCGCAAGGACTCCTGCCAAGTGCTCGAGAGGTAAAAACACTGGAGGTAAAAGGACCCGGTAGGGTTCACCACCAACCATAACCCCTGCCTGTATAGCCGCCTCCATTATCTTTTAAAAAGCCCGCGGGAATATCCGACGAGGCCGGCTTGAAGTTGATCATCATCGACGGCGGTTCAAAGAAATATAGTCTATTATCGGAAGACCCACCGTAAAGTCCTCCCCCAAACCCTATGGCGGGTGAAGACGTGACACCGCCGCCTGTCGCGTAGCTCCAGACCAGCGCCCCGGTGGCGGCGAGGGCATACACATTGAAAAAATACAAGGACGAGAGAAGCACTGAATACTTTGCAGATCGAAAACCTTTGCATTACAACCCCCATTCTTTACCGCCAGCCATACTCGTACTCACCATGAGCGCCGAACGGGCCTCCGTCATCCACGGAGTAAATCCACGGTTTCGGAGCGTCGGCTGGCTGGTAATTGATCCTGATCACGCCGTCCGGCGTGGGGGTGGGATGTGGCGTCGCTGTCCGTGTGGGCGTCCGCGTGGCAGTCGGTGTGGGCGTCGCCGTGGGGATGCCGGAAGTGTAGCGGGCGGCGTAGATGCGGGACTCCTGGACGCTCCCCGTTAATTCGTAGACGCACAGGGCGTTCCCGTAGTAATCGACTGCCAGGTCGGCGTTCTCGCAGTTAAGGCAATAGGGAAGGCTCCCCCTCCCCCCGAAGTACTCCCATCCCGTCCAGTCGCCGGATGAATAGTAGTTGGCGCAGGTATGCTCTACGTCCACGCTCCCACCGCAGCTGATATGGCGTGTGCCGATAAAAACGGAGATGGCACCGCCGAATCCGTCGAATCCCGCACACGGTGAAAATCCGTACCCGCTTAGCCCTTGCCCTATCTTCCGGGGGACGCCCCAGCCGGCTCCGCTGGTATACACGTTTACATACGCACATGAATATTGTGGGGGAGCAGAACCCCGCGTGAGAGTGCAGATCGCGTCGCCGCCGTCACCCACGGCAACATCGGGGTAGCCCCAGGGCTGGCCATCGGGGCCATCGTCGATGCGAACGGCCCCCTCCCAGCTCCCCCCGCTGAACCTGTTGACATAGACGGCACGCGGGTCTTCCCCGGAGGAACCAGGCACGGAGAAAGCGCACAGGGCGTTCCCCGCGCCGCCGAAGGCGAGATCGGGAGGAACTTCCGGCAGGTCCCCGTCAACAGAGCCGGCGGGGCCGATGGCCGACGCCTCGCTCCACACACCCCCGCTATAACTGCTGGCGTAGATGTAGAAAGCCCCGTCCACGACGCGGTAGAAAACGCATATCCCGTTCCCCGTTGCATCATCGACTGCCACCCGGGGGCTGGAGTAGGCATGCCAGTCATCCCCCGCGTCCTGCGCGATGAAATACGGGCTGCTCCAGGCCGCCCCGTCGAAGTGAGAGGCGTAAAGATTATAATGGCCGTCTTCGCTCCTGAGAAACGTGCACAGCGCAGTCCCGTCTGCGCAGAGCGCCACACCGGGCGCGAATAAAACAAGATACTCGTCCTCCGTAGTCACGATGGGAACGGGGTCGCCCCAGGTCCCGGATGCGTAATGACGGGCGTACAGGCCGCACACCCCGTCCACGCGGTAGTTGCAGACGAATACGGCATCACCTCCTGGATTGCCGCCTATATCCCACCAAGAGACGGAAAACGTCTCCACGCAAAACAACCCTTCCCCGGGATTCAGGCACTCCGTCGGGCCCCAACCGGTCCCGTCATAACGGCTCACGTAGACATTCGGGTAGGTTTCCTGATACTTATAACAATAGAACGCGCAGAAGGCGTTGCCGAAATCGTCCATCACCAGCTTGGGGTCACGGGCCTCGTACTCCCAGCCGAAGTCGATGAACTCCGGCTCCCCCCAGCCCGCATACGACACAGCCGGGGAAAAAGCACAGACGGATACCGCAGCCAACGACACCAATAAAGAAAACCTCATTCTTTCAAAACCTCCATCTTTCCCAATTCAAGGACAAGAACCATGGCCCTGGAGTTCAACTGAGCCTTCACAGCCATCCGTAGCCCCTGCCCGTATAGCCGCCTCCATTATCTTTTAAAAAGCCCGGGGGAATATCCGACGAGGCCGGCTGGAAGTTGAGCCTGAGAATGCCGGGTTTTGATTCCTGGTCTATGGGGTCTGTGCCGCTCTCCAGCTCGATGTAGTCCGTGTAGCCGTCGCCGTCGGTGTCGGGGTCAGTAGCGTTAAGGTCCGTTCCCTCTCCCGTCCCCGGGTCGTAGGGGTCGTATGTGTCGGGGTCCCCATCGTAATTCACCTCGTCGTAGTCCGAAACACCGTCTCCATCCGTGTCGGTGCCCTCGGGGTCGGTCCCGAACGACAGCTCCAGCGCGTCGACGAGACCGTCCCCGTCGCTGTCCACGCCTCCCCCGTTGTACTCGTCCGCCCCCATGTCGTGCTCCGCGGTGCCGCTCGCGTCTCCGTCCAGGGGCCTCGAATCTCCCTCCCTATCACGCGGGTTGCCGACCGCGGATCCAGTGTCGATGCAGGGGGAGCCGTATGCCAGCCGGTAGTCGCCGCCCGCCGGATCGAGGAAGAGCGGGTAGCCGTCAATGTTCCCCGCGCCGGACCACCCCTCTTCCACGTCGCTGTAGCTGACCGTTATCCCTCCTGCGGCCGAAATCGACGCTCTCCCGTTACCCCAGAGGATGGAGTTCGTCACCTGTGCGTCCTGCTGCTGATAGATATATATCCCGTGGCTTTCGTTGAGGACGATCGTGCAGCTCGTTACCTGGAGCGAGCAGTCATTGTCCGCGCTGTAACACGTTATCGCTCCCATTTCGGAGTCATAGTTATGAGCTATGAGATCGTTGGTAAGAGACACATCGGATTGATCGGCAAGATAAATCCCGCTTCCGCGCGGGGCGTAGTTGTCTACTAGGATGTTGTGATTCATGGTTACGGATGATCCGAAGCATGAAACGGTTCCTTCCTGTGAGCTTATGTGGTGGGCTATCGTGTTCCCCTCCATCACGACAGTCGCACCGGACCTGCATGAAATTGCGGCGCCGCTGTTTGCGAAATTGTCCCACAGTTCGTTGCCGCTGATTGCAATGCTTCCGCCTTCGCAGTATATCCCGCCGCCGTAGGTGGTTCCGCCATAAGCTTGGCACTTGTTCTCCTCTATGGTGTTGGCGGCGACGGTGGCCTCGCAGTTCACCAGCGAGATGCCACCCGCACCGTAGTGGCAATAGTTATCAAAGATCGTGTTGCCGGTTATCTGGATGCCGGAGCACTCAGAGCAGCCTATGCCGCCTCCCCCGTAGTAGCAAAAATTGCCCTCTATGAGATTGTTCTCGATTCTGGCGCCGGACGACTCACAGTAGATCCCCGCTGCATTCGCGAGCGTGCAGTGCCAAAATATTCTGTTGTTCGAGATCAGGGGGGAACCGTCAATGCAGCTTATGCCGGCGCCAAAGTCGGCATTATTATGGATGATATAGTTGTATGTCAGTGTGGGCGAAGAGGCAAAACATGCGATGCCGCCCCCGATCGTGCCGCCGGCGGCGGAGGCCAACCCTCCTCTAACGGTGAAACCGGAAAGCACGGAGAGGGGACCCTCTCCGGAGTCGAAGGTGACACACCGTCCATCATGATTCCCGTTTATCACCGTCGCCTCCACCACGGCGGGGTCCTCTGGATCGGTGCTCCGCACCGTTATCGTCTTGCCCAGGAAGTTTATGTTCTCATAGTAGGTTCCCTCCCTCACAATTACAGTGTCGTCATTCGAGGCCGCGTCGATCGCACCCTGGATGGCGGGGTAGTCGTCGGGGACGTAGATGACACCCCTTCCCTCCGGTTTGGTCGGTATTTTCGCCGCTGCTTCACTCCTTACGGCAATCGCTTCCCGATCCGGCTCCGGGGCCGCGCACAGCTGTCCCTGGAGAAAAACCAGAAGCCCTATACATCCAAAACCGACGAACGCTCTCGCCATTCTTTTCATTTCATTCCTCCTTCGTAGCGACAACCTATCGATCAGTACGGCGCAGCCATATCGACTGTGTTGTCGCCCATCGGTATGAGCCAGAAGTCCCGCCCGAGGGGCGAGGGATTCCTGAACTCCGCGTCCCACCAGGTCCAGTCTCCCGGCCTCGGCGCGTTCCAGATGTAGAAGTTGTAATCTCCCGCGCTGTCCTCCATCACACCGAGCTTATCGAACGATCCTGTGTGTATTCCGACAACATCCGTGATGTCGTTCCCCTGCGGGATGGCCCAGAAGTCACGTGCGATGGGCGCAGGGTTCCGGGCCAAAGCGTCCCAGTATGTCCAATCACCCTCGACGGGCATGTTCCATACGTAGACGTTGTGGTCGCCCTGCTCGTTTCGTACCAGCAGGAGACTGTCCGAATCTCCATCACCCGTCGTGTCCAGGCCGCACATCGCCACAGTGTTGTTACCCCGGGGAATTATCCACAGGTCCCTCGCAAGCGGTGAGGAGTTCCTCGCGAGCGCGTCGCTCTGAGTCCAGTCGCCTGGATACGGACGGCGGTAGATGTAGAGGTTGTAATCACCGTTACTGTTTTTCATCGAGGCGATGTTGCCTCCACTGTCCGCGATGAGCTCGGTATCGTTGCCTGCGGGTATGGCCCAGAAGTCCCTCGCGCGCGGCAGCGGGTTCCTGGCCTCCAGATCCCAGTAGGTCCAGTCCCCCTTCAGGGGTATACTGTAGATGTAGAGCTTCTGTCCGGAATCGTCCTCCTTCAAGACGGCCAGATCTTGCTCGCCGCCGTCGACCGAGTCTATCTCCGTCATCGCGAGTGTGTTGTTCCCCTGGGGGATCAGCCAAAAGTCCCTCGACATGGGAGACGGGTTCCTCGCGTCGGCGTCCCAGTAGGTCCAGTCGCCATCCGACACACAGTTATAGAAATATAAGTTCATGTCGCCCGCTCCCTCCTCCTTCATGATCGCGAGCTTGAGTGTGGGATCCTTGAAGCAATAGAGCCTGTTGTCCCATGAGCCCACGTAGACCGCCCCGTCACTCCCGATGGCCGGCGAGGAGGTAACAGCGTCTCCCACCTCGTAGCTCCAGGAGAGGGCGCCCGCGGAGGTGAGGCTGTAGAGCCTGTTATCATACGAGCCCACGTAGACCGTTCCGTCACTTCCGATAGCAGGCGAGGAAAGAATATTGTCTCCCGTCCTATAGCTCCACGAGAGAGCGCCCGTGGAGGTGAAGCTGTAAAGCCTGCCATCATTTGAGCCCACGCAGACCGCCCCGTCACTCCCGATGGCCGGCGAGGAGTGAACAAAGAACCCCGTCTCGTAGCTCCAAGAGAGGGCGCCCGCGGAGGTGAGACTGTAGAGCCTGTTATCATACGAGCCCACGTAGACCGCCCCGTCATCCCCGATGGCCGGCGAGGAGGCAACATAGAGTCCCGTCTCGTAGCTCCACGAGAAGGCGCCCGCGGAGGTGAGACTGTAGAGCCTATTATCCCATGAGCCCACGCAGACCGTCCCGTCACTCCCGATGGCCGGCGAGGATTCAACAAAGAATCCCGTCTCGTAGCTCCAAGAGAGGGCGCCCGTGGAGGTGAGGCTGTAAAGCCTGTTATCATACGAGCCCACGCAGACCGCCCCGTCACTCCCGATGGCCGGCGAGGAGGTAACATAGGATCCCGTCTCGTAGCTCCACGAGAGGGCGCCCGTGGAGGTGAGGCTGTAAAGCCTGTTATCATATGAGCCCACGCAGACCGCCCCGTCACTCCTGATGGTCGGCGAGGAGGTAACATAGAATCCCGTCTCGTAGCTCCACGAGAGGGCGCCCGTGGAGGTAAGACTGTAGAGCCTGTAATCATTTGAGCCCACGTAGACCGTTCCGTCACTCCCGATAGCCGGCGAGGAGAAAATATCGCCTCCCGTCCTATAGCTCCACGAGAAGCCGCCCGTATGCGACCCAACGTACCGGCTCAGGCCGGTATGCCGCAAGTCATGCCTGAACATCGGCCAATCAGTATTGGCAACAATCTGGGCCTCCGCAAGAGACGGCTGGAAACTGCAAATCAGCAGGAAAGCTGAAAGTACTGCCGTCATTCCTATAATCGATATTTCCTTCATTGTTCTGCTCCTATTTCTCAGTTAACATTCCTTAGAAATATTTTTTAGCAAAGGAAGTGATTTCCAGGGTATCTTCTCCCGTTCTGGCTACAAAATCCGCCGTGACCCTGTACCGGTGATCCTCCTCCATCTTCCTGCTCTCGACTACCCGGCAATCGAACTCGAACGGCGCTGAATCCTCCGAAAGAATTATCCTCACCGAAATGAAGGTCGAAAACGGGAGATACGCGCCTGACTCGAAAAAAATGCCCCTTACACTGAGATTCCCGCCTTTGACCCTGTGCTCTTTTCCCTTGATGTGAACATCGAAAAAAGGATCCACAGCGTGAAAGCACCTGAACTCCATCCTCACCCAGTGAGGTATCCTGAGGTACCGTATTTTATGCGTGTAAGATGAAACAACCGATTGCATCACTTTACTCTTTCCCCGTCAGACCTGAGATACTGCCGGGCAAGCTCCCCCTTATAGGGTGTCCTTTATCCTTGCCAGGTATTTCAGCGGGTCTTTCTCGAACTTCGAGGCGCAGTCGGGGCCGCAAAAATAGAATAGCCTCGCCTCATACACCCTGCTTATTGGCTCGTAGGCCTTTTTCCCGCACACCGGGCACGGACCCAGGCGATATGTCCCCGCCAGCCGGTTCACGGTCTCCCGCTTTCCGGCGCATGAGACGTCCTCCCCGTAACATAGGGGCACAGACAGCAAACCAATCACCAGTATGATTCCCAGCAGCTTCATTCCAGCCCAGCTTCCCGCAAAGAACATTTCTCCTTTAACGTGAAACACCATTTCCGCGAAAACCTTCCCGAATTTTTATAAAATGGACCCAGGACACCGAAGCTCCCTTACGGTCCAATTGTGAGGCCCTGCATGGAGGCGGGCAGCGATCCTCATGAAAAGGCAGCAGGGTGAACCCCAACTTTTTCCATAGAGGAGCACGCCCGCCTCCATGCGATAATCGGTTTCCATTAAAAAACAGGGCGGATTTAATCCGGGCAACGGCACTAACCGGGGTTTGTAAAGGAAGATGCGCTATCAGCATAAGCTTCCACAGGGAGCCGACCGGCGCAAACGGAGATTTCAGCATCCTCAACGTTACTGCGAACTCCTTCTCCTCGCTCGCCCCGAGCTCCACCTCGCCGGCCAGAGTGATACGGCTGGCCGGCTGCCCGCTCATACCGTCCCCAAGATAATCTCTCGACAAATGGGACTCGCAGGCATCGAAGAACCGGCGGGGCCTAAGGATGCCGTATTCAGCGTATTGTGCGGAACCACGACCGAAATACTCGAGAGGACAATCCATGCCGACCTTGAGCTCGACTTTCTTAATAACAAATCCACCGTGCCAGGCCCTGATCTTTACCTGAATCCGGACCATCTCGCCCGGCTCGGCATGCGATGGCGCCACAATCTCGCACTCCAGACCTCTGGCGGCAATCGCTTCTCTCTTTTTCACTTCTTCAGCAGCCTGCATAACGAACCTTGAAACCATCCTTCATCCACTACAACACCGTATTTTTGAATTTCTTCCCGAAAATATTAAAAAAACGGGAAGAAATTCGCCCGACCAGTGTTATATGTAATGGCAGCAGGTGGTTAAATGGGCATAAGAACCTCGACAACAACCGATCCGGCCCTGGTTAAAAAGGCACAGGGAGGAGATAAGGACGCCTTCGTACAGCTTTACGATATGTATAAGGTGCGGATCATGAACTATGTCTATCGCACTATAGGTGATTACCAGGTAGCCGAGGAGGTAACGCAGGAGACTTTTATCAAAGCCCACCGGCACATCCGGCGTTACCGGCCCACGGGGACCTTCTCGGCATGGCTCTACCGCATCGCTTCAAACCTGTCTAAAAACACCCTCAGGAATTTACACAGGAGAGGCTTTCGAAGAAGCATATCCACCATCGGGGAGGGGCGCGATATATGGGAGGCCGTCGAAAACCACTCCACGCGCCCCGATTACGCGGCACAGCAGAAAGAGCTTTATTCACGGATCCAGAAGGCCCTCGGGAAGATACGAATGCCCCACAGAGAGACACTGATCCTCCACGACATCGAGGGACTCTCATACAGCGATGTGGCAAGGATCACGGGATGCAAAGAGGGGACCGTAGCATCACGTCTCAGCCGGGGAAGAAGGGAATTCAAAAAATTGATGGCGGTACATCAAATAAGAAAAACAGGAGACGAACAATGAAGGGCCATATCCCCGACATACTCCTGGCTCGCTTTGTTGACGGGACGGCATCTCCATCCGATAAGAGGCGTGTTGAGAGCCACATAAAGGCCTGCCCCGACTGCAGGAGGGAGGCAGCTGATGGACGGTCAGCCAGAGATCTTCTTGTACGCGCGGGAAATGTGAGACTGATGCCCTCCTTCGATGAGGCGTTTCTATACCGGCTGCGCCAGGAGGAGATAGGCCGGGAAATCTCCGGCACATCCTTTCTCAACCGCCTGATGGATAGAGTGAGCTTCTCCATTTTCATGGAACCCGTTCGCCTGCGGGTGGCGGCGGTAGCGGCGGCGATTCTCGTCGCGATAGCGGCATCGATTCCCCTTTTGCCCGCAAGGCAGCCGGTCATAGTGGCATCCGCCGGTAAAAGCGAGATTTTCAATGCCGAGGTCGGCCGGTGGGTAAGGGCCGGACTCGATGGCACTGTTAGGAGAGGGGACATCATAAGGGTAAGCGGGAGCGGACACCTCGATATAGCCCTCGGAAATGTTTATACCGTAAGGATCGAAGGTGGAAGCGAGGCCGTGGCAACGCGCCCGAACGCCGGATGGGTACGTCGCAACATGAAGTTCAGCCTCGCGCGCGGTGAGATGCTCGTGGGAACGGGGAAATCCTTCGGGAAGCGGGCTTTCGAGGTCGACACGGCGGCGGCCCTGGCAACCGCCACGGGGACATTCTTCAAGGTCTCTGTCGTAGGCGAGGAAGAAACACTGGTGCAGGTCAAGGAGGGAACCGTGTCGCTGAGAAGCAAGTTCGGCATCGAGACTGAAGAGTCATTGGTGAAAATCAGCCCCGGCAAGAAGTCTGCGGTCATGCCGGGCAGGCTGCCCGAGCCTGCAAGGCCTATGACGGAATACGAGATCCAATCCCTCTCCTCTGCCTACCGAAACATGGGATTCGAGCGCGCCGAGATAGAGACTTCTCCCGATGGAGAAGCCGTCAGCCTCATCCTCCCAAAAGGCCCCGAGAGGGTTGATGAGCTGCTGCGGCCATGTTCAATACTCGTCAAAAACGCGCCGGGCGAAGTAATCCGCCTGATAGAGGAATCTCAGAGGCTGGCTAACAGCCAGGATTATTCCGGCGCCGTCCGGAAGCTCCATGAGGTACTGGCGAGGCACCCGGACCCGAGGTACAACTCCGAGCTAAAGCTCTACCTCGGCGCACAACTCTACAGCCTCCTCCACGAGCCGGACAAAGCCATAGCGGAGTTCGAAGATGTCGCCAAACACGGGAAGAAGGAGTGGAGGAGCCTGGCCCTGGCAGCCATTGCGGAGATTCTTGACAGGTCCGCCAGGGAAAACCGTTCGGAGGCAAAAAAGGTGTTCAAGGAAATTATGAATACATACCCGGATTACCCCGAGTCGCAGCTCGCGAGGCGCAGGCTGAAAAATATGTAATAAAACCTGGATTAAAACCGATAACTATGCTAGTAATTAACCGGAGTCCTTGGGGTATGCTTGTCTTATCGAGCAACCAAGTCAATTATGAGTTATGCCCATAAGACATTAAGAAAACGCCTGCTGCAGGCATGGAGAGCAAGCGTTGTCGCCCTTCTTCCATCCCTCTTCGTCACGGCGCTATCCGGTGCAAGCACGATAAAAATACCGGGCGAGCTCCGCGAATTCCATCACGTGCACGTCATCCAGCCAATAGAGGATAAAACGGTCATCACCGGTAAAGAGCTTAGCTTCAGCCTCAATGTCTCCCGTCATCTTGGGGGGGAAATAGAGTTTTCCTCCAACTTCCTGCCGGAAGGGGCATCCTTCGATCCGGAAAACCTCACTTTCTCCTGGACCCCCTCCTCCCGTGATGAGGGAACGTACTTCGGCGTGCGCTTCAACGCCGTTAACGGGAAAGTCATGGACTCTCAGGCAGTAAAGATAACGGTTGTAAAGGTGGGCGTTGAAGAGAAACTCCAGAAGACTTCCTCCAGAGGAAAGGACACCGGCGGCGGTAGCGGGATAAGCCAGGCGGGACCCAGGACATCTGCTTCCACGCAACAACCCTCATCCGGGAACGAGAAGCCGCAGTCAGGAAAGGCGGCGCAGGAAACCCAGGCGGAGAAACAGAGCGCAAAAGAAGAGCAAATCCAGAAGGAACAAGTAGAACAACAGGAAAACCAGGAGGAGGCCCAAACCGTATCTGAAGACGAGCCGGAGAAGCAGGAAAACGAGTCCGGCGATAGTGCAGGCGCCTCATCGGGAGGAGTACCCCTTTCGAGCGCCACCCTTGACAACAGCCCCTCGCCCAATACTCAATCCGTAGAGCCTTCGCAAACTCCAGCCGCACAGAATACAGAAGACCAGGCGACACCAACAACAACATCAACCCCCACCCAGTACGTATCGCCCACCGCCACACCGACGTCCACCCCGGAGCCATGGTTCAGGGACGTCACCTCCGCCACAGGCGTCGGTGACCTCAACCTCGCATGCTACGATGCAGCCTTTTTCGATTACGATGATGACGGGTATCCCGATCTCTATGTTTCCGGCGGCCGTCTCTACCACAACGAGGGAGGACCTTCTTTCTCCGTGGTAACTTCCCCGGCGCTTCCAGCCGCCATGGAGAAAGTAATAACCGGAGACTGCGACAGCGACGGCGACACGGACCTCTTTCTCGTATCCCTAGAGTCCCCTCCGGCATGCACGAGCCTGAACGCCCTGCTCGAAAACGAAAGCGGCTTATTCACCAACGTGACCGACCATGCGGGCCTGAAATACGGAAACAGCGACCAGCGCGGCGCCGTATTCCTCGATGTCGACGTGGACGGCTACAACGACCTCTTCGTCCTGGCGAACGGCTCAAGCATCCTCTATCGCGGCCGCGGCAACGGCAGCTTCGTGAACATCACTTCGACGCTCGCCCTGGAAGACTGGTCGGGAGCGCGTGACGTTTCCGTCCTGGACTATGACAGCGACGGCCTACCGGACCTGCTCGTCGTTTTCGACGACACCGCGCCTGGAGCGAATAAATGCAGACTGTACAGGAACAACGGGAACCTCGGCTTCAGCGAGGTCTCCTCGGCGGCAGGTCTAAACGCATCCCTTCCCGTAAGGGCTATCGCAATCGGCGACTGCGATGACGACGGCGACCCCGATATCTACCTTGTCCGCTCCGGAGAAAACGCCCTCTACCAGAACGACGGCGGCGTCTTCAGCAAGGTGACGGATAGCGCCGGCGTGGGAGACGCGGGTGACGGCTACGATGCGGCCTGGGGAGACTTCGACAACGACGGCGACCTCGACCTATATGTGGTTAACGACGGCTCGAACCTCCTCTACCGGAACGGTGAAAATGGGACATACGCCGATGTCAGCTCACTCTCCGGCGCGAACGACGCGGGCGACGGGCGGGCGGTCTGTGTGGCCGATTACAACGGTGACGGCTATCTCGACCTCTACGTTGTAAACGAGGCTTCTCCAAACGTGCTCTATAAAAACGTACAGAGCGGAAGTAATTGGATCAAGGTCCGCCTGGAAGGCGGCAATGGCGTATGCGCACCCATCGGTGTACAGATAGACGCAGAAATACCGGACCACAGCCCCATGAGTCGCTGGGTTGGCAATCGCCCCGGAGACGACGCCACAGTCCACTTCGGTCTTGGGTCCAGGGAAACCGTCACATCCCTCAGTATCATATGGCCCCAGGGCCTCACGGTAACATCTATAAATATCGATGCCAATCAGGTCATCTCTCAACAGGCACCCGATACGGCGGTTTACGTCGACGGTTCAGTTCCCGGTCCTGGTGCCGGGACGAAGGACAATCCGTACCCATGTATACAGGATGCGATAGATGCACCTTCTATAAGCGGCATTATCAAGATAGCTTCAGGCAGCTACAATGAGCACCTCTTTCTCAACCCCGGCATTCGCATCTACGGAGGCTACAGCTTTCCGGCATGGGAAAGGGAGGATATCAGCATCAAAACAACCGTCACGGGGGTCGATCCCCTGGATTACTCGATTGACATGTATGATAATTGCGTGGTTGACGGGCTCACCGTGAACGGATTTAACGGCATCTACTGCGGAGGCAAAAAAGGCATCACCATCACCGGCTGCGAGATTACGGTGACCAATGTCGGAATATACACGTGCTTAAGCGACGACCCTCACATCCTTGCAAATATCATATACGACAACTCAAGCAATAACGGGATCGAGATCGTGCAAAACGCCTCCCCTATCATTTACGGCAACCTGATTGGAAGTCACGGCATCTCCTCGGGCATTTGCTGCGGCGATACGAGCACACCGGTTATCATCAACAATACAATCGTTGACAGCGATTGGTGGGGAATACGCTCGGAAGGAGATGCGGAGCCGATGATAGTCAACAACATCATAACTGGAAATGGTATCGCCGGCATACGGTGGAACAGCACCGCACCGTTCGACGCCATCCGGTACAACGACGTCCGGGGCAACGCAGTCGACTACGAGGGAATGCCCGATCCCACAGGCACGAACGGCAACATCTCAAAGGATCCGCAGTACGTCGGCGGAACTCCATTTGACTATGGAATACCGGCCGCCTCGCCGGCGGCGGACGCCGGCCTGGGCGGATATTTCATGGGGGCGTTTTCCCCCGGGCAGTAGGCTATACCCCCGCACAGGGGAATCCTGTAAATCCAGTTGATCCCGTCTAATTTATTCTTCGGTCTTTAATCTTCTGTGCCTTCAGTGACTTCTCCTTCAGATCCGGCGGCTCTGCCGGACGGAAGTAGTTAATACTTTTTCATGTTTCCATTTTCTTCGTGTCTTTGTGTCTTAGTGGCAGAAAGAATCGAGATCAGACATGAATATTAGAAAAGAACACCTCAATAGCTTATCTTAAAAAACATTAGACAGGATTAACGGGATTAACAGGATATAAAAAAATCGGCTGCTAACTGATGGATATTTGTCAGCGTGCAGCTTTCCTTCGCCTGTATGCCACAAAGAGACACAATCCGCACGAGATGAGCATGAGAAGGATCGTTGACGGCTCGGGATTTATGCCGAAGTTGTCGTCTGGACCATTGTACAGAGCAAAATAAAACCCGGCCGATGAAGACCGTAGTTATTCCGCGGAAGACTCTGCACCCCCGATGTTCTGTATGGACCGCCTTACCTTTTCCCTCATGGGACCCGGGGGACTGAGGTCGAGAAACCTCTGGTAGTGGTAAATGGCCTTGGCAGGCTGTTCTAGCCTGTTCGTGTAGAGAGCCGCCACCTCCAGATGCGCCATGGGCGCCCCGGGGTCTATCTCCAGTATCCGCCTGTAAATCTCCTCCGCC